>Ga0334722_10000191_pt1 | contig 91185 bp, 88 predicted proteins | sample C3_bottom_MG_FD_207210 | JGI IMG/M metagenome (GOLD analysis project Ga0334722, IMG submission 207210) | Sediment microbial communities from Yellowstone Lake, YNP, Wyoming, USA - C3_bottom | ecosystem: Environmental > Aquatic > Freshwater > Lake > Sediment | place: USA: Wyoming | collected...
GCGGCGTAGATCGCCGCCGTCAGCCCGGCCGGGCCGGAGCCGATGATCACGACCTTTGCCTCGGTCCGCTCCGCCCCCGATCCCGCGCTGCCGGGTCCGCCGGGGGCGGTCGTCGGTTCCGGGGCGAGCGCGATCGGGGTCACGCCTGCCGTGATCGGGACCGCGCCCGTGTCGGCGGAGAAGTCGATCGACAGGCCCCCGGACGGCTGCCCGGCGTCGGCGGCCTGGTCGGGGGTCGGCTGAATGGTGCGCATCTGTTCGGTCATCGGTGCTCTCGCTGGAGGTATTGGTGACGTCATCGTAGCACGACTCTAATACTCCCGGGGGGTATCGAATCAGGCCGGCAGACCGCCGAGCCAGGCGACGTCATCGCCTGCCGCCACGCCTGCCTCGTAGAGCGAAAGTCGCCCCGACGCTCGTTCCCGCCCGCCCGGCTGGTCCTTCGCCCGCCCGGCTGGTCCTTCGCCCGCCCGGCTGGTCCTTCGCCCGCCCGGCTGGTCCTTCGCCCGCCCGGCTGGTCCTTCGTCCGGCCCTTGTTCTGCGCAGCGCGACAACGGGCGGCTGACGGGCCGGGCCGAGCGACCGAACCGTCGTCGTCGGCCGGTTCGTTCCTTGGAACAGGACGAACGCCGCGAATCGGGCCGCTGAAGCGGCGCGCGAAGCCCGCCAGCCTGCTCCGGGTGGTTCGTGGCCGCGTCACATCGGCCGCTTGTCCTTCGCAACAGAACAGGGTCCGGGCGAGGCTGGTCCGAGGGTCACGCCCCGAACCGGGCAGGCAGAACCGGGCAGGCAGAACCGGGCACGCCCCGAACCGGGCAGGCAGAACCGGGCAGGCCGCGGCGGCGCTGCGGCCCGCGCAGGTGCGGGAAGACCTCGCGGCCGAGCAGCTCGAGCTTCGAGACCTCGTCGACGTCGCGCAGGCTGAAGATGACGTGCTGGGCGCCCGCGTCGGCGAGCTCGCCGACGCGGGCGACGACCTGGGCCGGGGCGAGCGCGAAGGCGGAGCTGCGGTCAGATACTCCTATGATGTGACCGTTCGGCGGTGGCCCAGGGAGACCAATGCGCACAAACACGGAGTCGCGGCGCTTCGGCCTGCGGTGGGTCGCTCTGGTCATCGTTGCGGTCGGTGCCGTGATTGTTCTGGCGGTCAGTCTGGACCAGATCTGGACCGGTCCGTCGGTGCCCGTCGGAAGCGGAAGGCCAGTCGGTTCGTCGTCTCTCGGTCCGTCTCCCTCTCGAGTCACCCCCACAGTCACCCTCAGCCAGATCCGGGGATTTGGGACGTTCGGGGTGTCAGGGATATGGGTGCTTGGGGGTGACCAGGTCGTCGCCTCAGACGACATGGGGAGGACGTGGACCCTCATCAAGCTGGACGGACCAGGAACGCCGGCGGTCGGACAGGTTTGGTCGGCGAAGCGTCTTGTCCTCGTCGCGCTCGATCCATGGCCGGCCGATTCGTCCGTCGAGACAACGGTGACCGTCTCCCAAACGGAGGACGGGGGTGCATCGTGGCGGAACACCGTGCTCGGACAGGAGACTGGATTGCGGCCCTTTGTCGCGGCGGACAACTCCGGACACGTTGGGCTCCTTCTGGGTCGCCAACGCCATGTCGTGGCGCCAAGTCAGGTGTTCTCATCGCTGGACTGGGGCCGATCATGGTCGGCCGCGAGCCTCGTTCAGGACCCGAGCCTCGTTGGCCCCATCGAGGTGGCTGGCCTGACGATGCTGGCGGTGGCAGCTGATCCGCGCGAGGTGCCGCCGCAGGCGTCATTACTGGCGCAGTCCACCGATGAAGGGCGCACCTGGTCCCTCGTGGCGCTTCCCGTTCCGGCGGGATTTCGCCTGCAGGATCGGGGCGAACTCAGCGAACCCGCCGTTACTCCGGCTGGACATTGGCGGGTCGCAGTGCCCTATGCCAATGATGCCCAAGCCGCGCTCGTGATCGTCGACGAGACCGCCACCGGCTGGCAGCCGACCGGCTTCCTCGACGTTCCAGTCCCCGATCCGGCCTCGGTCTCGGTGGGTGGCGGTGTGGTGGCGGTGGCGTCCGGCGGCCGGCTGAACCTTTCGGCCGATGGTGGACGCTCCTGGTCTCGAAGAGACGTTCCCGGGCCCGGACAGCCCGACGGGATTCGGTTCGCCTCTCCGGTGAACGGGTCGATCCTGATGCGCGATCCGGACGGAGCCGTGCGGCTCTTCGCGACCGACGACGGCGGTACGACGTGGAGGCTGGTCGTCCGCGGACTTCGTTGACCGTGCGCTGGCCACTGGCACTTCGCCCGGCAGACCTGAGGGTTTGCCTCGGAAGCGAGCTCGGGCCTGCTCGCAAATCGGCCCGGGCTCAGGGGAAGAGGTCGTGCTCGGGCGGAATGAGCACCTCGCGGATCGACCCTTCGCCCCGGGGCGGATGGGCGCCCCGGACGAGGGCGACCGGCCGGCGGGCGGTCTTGCCGAAGGCGAGCTCGGCGGCCGAGGCGATCTCGTCGGCGACGGCGCGGACGGTCGAGCGCATGATCCGCCCGTCGGCGTCGGCCTGGCCCCGGAGGTCCTCGAGCGGGTCGAGCCCGCTGACCCCGATCGCGACGTCGACGATCCCCCAGCGCCAGGGCCGGCCGAACGAGTCGGAGATGATGACCGGGACGTCGACTCCGGTCCGGTCGCGGACCCGGCGGCGGATCGCGGCTGCGGACGCGTCCGGGTCGCGCGGCAGGAGGGTCACGACCTGGCCGCTCGCGGGGCCCACGTTCGAGGCGTCGACACCGCCGTTGGCGCAGACGAAGCCGTGCGCCGTCTCGGTGATCAGGACGCCCCGCTCCATGCGCACGACCCGGCGCGCCTCGCGCAGGACGACCTCGACCTGGCGCGGATCGCGATCCCATCGTTCGGCGAAGGCGATCGCCTCGGGCCGCGGCTCGACGCTGGTGAGGTCGACGATCGCCCCCTCCGCCTTCGACACGATCTTCTGGGTGACGACGAGGACGTCGTCGGCCCGGAGGGGGAGGAGCTCGGGCCGGGCGGCGAGGGCGTCGGCGATGAGTCCCGGCAGGTCGTCACCGGGACGGATCTCGGGCAGCCCGGGGATCGCGACCACCTCGACCCTGGCGATCTCGCTCACGGGGCCGGCCCGCCGGCGAGCAGGAGGTCCTCGGGCGTGTCGAGGTCGAGCGAGAGCGGGCTCCCCTCGAGCTCGCGGTATGTCGCCCCGATGCCCGTCGCGAGACCGGCGTGTCGGCGCCGGCTGCCCGGCCCGAAGGCGAACGGGATCGCCTCGGGCGGGGCGAGCAGGAGCGCATTCGTCCCCTCGCCGTGGCGGTCCGGGACGAGGACGACGACCGGCCGGTCAGGCGCCTGGCGGGCGGCGGCCCGGCCCTCGTCGAGGATGGCCTCGATCGCGGCCGGGCTGACCCGGGGCAGGTCGACCGGCAGGGCGAGGACCGCCGTCGCGCCGCCGCCGAGCGCGGCCGCCCGTGCCTCGTCGAGGGCGGCGTTCAGGCCGACGCCCGTCTCGTGCAGGGGGTCGGCGCCGAGCGAGCGCGCGAGCTCGAGCAGCGCCTCGTCGGCGCTGACGACGATCGTGCGGGCGAGCCCGACGGCAGCCACGGCCGCGGCGACCGTGCGCTCGAGCAGGTCGCGCACGAGCGCCTGGCGCTCCTCGGCGTCGAGCCGGACGCCAAGGCGCGATTTCGCGGTCTCGAGCGAGCGGACGGGCACGAGCGCGACGACGTGGCTGAAGCGGTCCGGGTGGTTCGACCGGGCGGGCCGGGGCATGCCCCCATGCTAGACGACCCGCGGCCCTCGGGCCCGTCGCCCGCGGCCTCGGGCTCACCGGCGGCCCAGGCTGGCAGCTCGCCGCCCGGGCCGGAGTCCGGCCGCGATCTCAGGCCAGGGCCAGGACCTCGCGGGCGAGCCGGGCGCGCGAGGCGTCGTCGGACATGATCGTGTTGGTGACCGCGACCCGCATCCCGAGCGCCTCGATCGCGGGCGCGAGCTCGGCGTCGACCGTGTCGAGGACGAACGTGTCGGCCAGCCCGGCGTAGAGCCGGGCCACCCCGAGCGCGCTCGACTCATGGCCGAGGGAAGTGAGCATCCGGTCGGCGGGGCCCTTGAGCGCCCGCCCGGCGACGATCCCGGAGACGGCGACGACCCGCACGCCCCGGCCCCGGGCAGCGTCGATCGCGTCGCGGATCCCCTGGATGGCGAGGATCGGCCCGATCGAGACGATCGGGTTCGAGGGGGCGATGACGATCGCCCCGGCGGCCGCGATCGCCTCGCGGACCTCGCTCGTCGGCACGGCCGCCGGGGCGCCGCAGAAGCGGACCTCGTGGACCACCGGCGCCTGGTGGCGGTGAACGAAGTACTCCTGGAACGCGAGCCAGCCGCCGTCGGCATCGGGCTCGTCGGTCCGGAGCTCGGTCCGGACCTCGTCGTCGGTCATCGGCAGGATCGTCGCCCGGACTCCGAGCGAGCGCTGCAGGTGGCGGGCGACGTCGGTCGGACGTTCACCCCGGCGGAGGCGTGCCGTGCGCACGATGTGGGTGGCGATATCCCGGTCGCCGAGCCGGAACCAGGTCTCCTCGCCGTAGACGGCGAGCTGCTCGATCACCGTCCACGTCTCTCCGGCGAGCCCCCAGCCGCGCTCGCGGTCGTCGAGCCCGGCCAGGGTGTACATCACCGTGTCGTGGTCGGGCCAGATGACGAGACCGTGGCGCTCGAGATCGTCGGCCGTGTTCACGACCACGGTCAGGTCCGCCCCGAGCGTCGCCTGGAGTCCGTGGGCCAGCTTCGCCCCCCCGACCCCGCCGGCGAGCTCGACGACCAGTCGGGCACCCACCGTCAGGGCTCCAGGAGGGCGGCGACCTCGCCGATCCGATCGATCGTCTCGCGGTCGTACGGAGCGGGCAGCCGGACGATCACGGTCTCGAAGCCGAGCTCGCGGTAGGGGCGGATCCGGTCGGCGATCCTGGCTGGCTCGCCGAGCAGGACGGGCACGCCCTCGATCGCGCTCAGCCCGTTGTGCTCGAGGAGGGCAGCGAGTCCCTGCTCGGCTGCGGGGAGGGAGTCGCGGATGACGATCGGGAAGCTGACCGTCTTCTCGATCGTGCCCGGATCGCGGCCGACCGCGGCGCAGTGGTCGGCCAGGATCGCCAGGCGCGGGGCCACCTCGTCGAGCGTGCCGGCGGTGTTCCAGCCGTCGCCGTAGCGGGCGACGATCCGGAGCGTCTTCTTCGGCCCGGAGCCGCCGATCAGGATCGGCAGGTGGGGCTGGATCGGCCGGGGCGCATGGACCGCGTCATGGATCGTGTAGAAGCGGCCCGCGTGGTGCTCGATCGTCTCGCCGTCGAGCAGGCGGCGGATCAGCATCACCGCCTCGTCGAGCCGGTCGAGACGTTCGCCGAAGCCGGACCCGAAGTCGATCCCGTGGGCCTCGTGCTCGCGCTCGAACCAGGCCCCGCCGAGGCCGAGGACGGCCCGACCGCCGCTGATGTGGTCGAGCGTCGCGGCCAGCTTCGCGGTCAGGCCGGGGTTACGGAACGTGTTCGCCCCGACCATCAGGCCGACCCGGACCCGGGAGGTGAGCGCGGCCCATGCGGCGAGGCTGAGCCAGCCTTCGAAGATCGGCTGCTGCCACGGTCCCTGGATCGCCATCAGGTGGTCCCACGTCCAGACCGACTCCCAGCCTGCCCGCTCCGCAGCCAGGGCGGCGTCGCGGAAGGCCGGCCAGTCGCTCGACTGGGACCAGAGCTGGGCACCGAACTTCATCGTCTGCGTCTCCGGCTCAGCGGTGGAGCCGGGGCAGGACCTCGCGCCCGAAGACCTCGATCCAGCGCTCTTGGTTGCGGCCGACGTTGTGCAGGTAGACCTGGTCGAAGCCGAGGTCGAGGAAGCGCTGGATCTGCCGGCGATGCGCCTCGGGGTCGGACGAGATGAGCATCCGGCCCTGGAAGTCCTCGGGCCGGACGAGCCGGGCCATCTGCTCGAAATCGAACGGGCTCCGGATGTCCTGCTTGGGGAACTTCATGCCGCCGTTCGGCCACTCGACGATCGCGTTCTGGAGCGCCTCCTCGTCGGTCTCGGCCCACGAGAGGTGGAGCTGGAGGATGCGAGGCATCGTGGAGGGGTCCTTGCCGGCCTCGCGGGCGCCCTCCTCGAACCTGGCGAAGATGCCGTCGATCTTCTCCTCGGGCGCTCCGACGGTGATGATCCCGTCGCACAGGGCGCCGGTCTTCTTCGCCGTGACCGGTCCCGCGGTGGCGACGTAGATCGGCGGGGTCTGCGCCGGCAGGGTCCACAGCCGGGTCGTCTCGAGCTTGAAGTACTTCCCCTCGTGCTTGACGTCCTTGCCGCTGAAGAGCTTGCGGATCACCTCGATCGCCTCGAACATCCGGGCGATCCGCTCCGGCGTCTCGGGCCAGTAGCCGGCGACGACGTGCTCGTTGAGCGCCTCGCCCGAGCCGAGTCCCAGCCAGTGCCGGCCGGGGTACATCGCGGCCAGCGTCGCCGAGGCCTGGGCGACGATCGCTGGATGCATCCGGAACGAGGGGCAGGTGACGCCCGGGCCGACGTCGCCCTTCGTCCGCTCGCCGATCGCGGTCATGACGTTCCAGACGAAGGCAGCCTGACCCTGCCGGGGGACCCAGGGCTGGAAGTGGTCGGCGGCCATCACCCCGTTGAACCCGGCCGCCTCCGCCCTCGCAGCGTAATCGACGACCTCCTGGGGGCCGAACTGCTCGAGCATCGCGGCGTAGCCGATCTTCGCCTGGGTCATCGTCCGTCCTTTCAGAGCTCGATGTGGATCTCGGCCGGGCGAAGGCGGAAGCTCACCCGGCGCTGGCGGCGGAACTGGTCGCGAATGCGGGCCTCGGCCGCGTCCGGCTCGTCGTTCAGGCGGGCCATCGCCGCGATGTCCGTCTGGGCGCGTTCCTCGTCGTCGACGAGCTCAACCCTTCCGCGCAGGACGACGTTTCGCTCGCCGTCCTCGACCGCGATGCTGACCCGCGGGTCGCGCCGCAGGTTGGCCGGCCAGCGACGACCCTCGGCGCTGTTGATCACGACCTCGTCGCCCTCGACGAGGTACCAGGTGACGGCCTGGTGCGGGCTGCCGTCGGGGTTCACGGTGGCGACGACGGCGTAGCGCCGGTCGGCGAGGAAGCGGCGGACCTGGTCGGGCATCGGGGTGCGCATCGGCCCGATGGTACGCGACCGGGCGGGCCGACGCCGGTGAGCTGACGCCGGCGAGCCGACGCCGGTGAGCGGGTGCCGGGCCGACGCCGGCAGGCGAAACCCGAAACATTGCGAAACCTTGGCCGGGCCCGGGGCCGTCCCTGAACCTCGGCCGGCGAGACTGGCCGAACGGCCGTCCCCGGTCGCCGATGGATGCACCCTCTCGAGGTCACCGGATGTCACGAACCCGCCAGCCGCCCCCGGGGCGGCGCTTCGACCCCCGCGATCCGCGCAGCCGTCCCCGCGGCGAGGCTGAGCCGGGCCGCGTGCCCCTCCGGGACGGCGACCGCCGGGGCGCCGCCGGGCCGGCGCCGGGCCATCGCCCCGCCGGCGGACCAGGGACCGGTGGCGAACGCCTCCACCTGGCGCTCATCCCGCTCCGTCTCTTTCTCGGGGCGACGTTCCTCTATGCCGGGCTCGACAAGCTCCTCGACCCCGCGTTCCTCCAGGCCGCGGGTCCCGGTTCGATCGGCCAGCAGCTCGAGGGGTTCGTCCACGTCTCGCCGGTGGCCCCGCTGGTCGAGGTCTTCGCCCTCCCGTTCCCGGCCCTGACCGGGCTGGCGATCGCCCTGCTCGAGATCGCGATCGGGATCGGGGCGCTCACCGGCCTGCTCTATCGCCTGAGCGCCGCCGGCGGCTTCGCGCTCTCGATCCTCTTCTGGCTGACCGCCTCGTGGGCCACGAAGCCCTACTACTACGGCCCCGACCTCCCCTACGCCTTCGGCTGGCTGACGATCGCCCTGGCCGGGCACGGCGGGCGGTACACGATCGAATCCTGGCTCGAGCACCGGGTCGCGCCCGCGGCGGGCTTCGGCCCAGGCCGCCCGGCGATCGAGTCCTCGCCCGAACGCCGGGTCTTCCTCCAGGCCGCGGTGATCGGCGCGGCGGCGGTGGCGATCGGAGGGGTGAGCGGGATCGTCGGCCGCGTCCTCCGGCCGGCCGACGAGGGCGGACCGGCGGTCGCGGCGGCGAACCTCGCCCCCGGTTTCGGCTTCGCGGCCCTGCCGGGGACGGCGGGCAGCGCACCGGGCACGGCGTCCCCGGCGGCGCCGCCCGCGACGGCCTCGTCACCCGCCCCGACCGCTTCGCCGAGCGCGACATCGACGCCCGGGGCACCGGGCGGGCCGGTGATCGCGACCCTCGACCAGATCAAGCCCCGCCACGCCCTCTCCTTCCAGGATCCGGCCACCGGCGATCCGGCGATCCTCGTCCGGCTGGCCAACGACCACCTCGTGGCCTATGACGCGGTGTGCACCCACGCCGGCTGCACGGTCGGCTACGACAGCGCCTCCGGGCTCCTGCTCTGCCCCTGCCACGGGGCGGTGTTCGACCCGGCCCAGGCCGGAGCGGTGCTCGGGGGACCGACGGACACCCCGCTCGCCAGCCTGCCGCTCCGGATCGACACCGCGACCGGCCGGATCAGCCTCCAGGGCTGACGGCGGCCGGGATCGTGAGGTCCGCCGGTCGGGGTCCGGTCGGCGTATGGATCGAACCGATGGCGAGGACGTCAGTCGGTCGTCCGGGACGTAACCGAGAGCGGGCTCGGCAGCGTCGTGACGATCTCGCGGATCGCCGCCCGGGCACCCTCCGGAGTCGCCCCGCGGGCAGGCCGGCGGCGCGGGCCCTCCGGCTGGGCGGACGGGCGGCCGAGGAGGAACCCCTGGCCGAGCTCGACCCCCAGCGCGGTCAGGGTGGCGAGTTCGCGACGGGTCTCGATCCCTTCGGCCACGAGGCGGGCGCCGATCCGCCGGCCAAAAGAGACGAACGCCTCGACGAGCGCCTGCTTGGCATCGTCGGCCCGGATACCGTGGACGATCTGGCGGTCGATCTTGATGATCGACGGCCGGAGCGCCGCGATCAGGGCGAAGCTCGCGTAGCCCGCGCCGGCATCGTCGATCGCGAATCCAAACCCGAACCGTCGGAGCGCCTTCACCTGGCGCCGGAGGGGCACGACGTCCTCGACGGCCTGCTGCTCGGTGCACTCGAGGGTCACCTGGCGAGGCGTCAGGCCGACCTCCCGGACCATCGCCGCGATCGCTTTCGCTTCGAAGCGGCGGTCGAGCAGGCTGGCCGGGGTGAGGTTGATCGAGAGGCGGAGGGGTTCGGCGCCGCCGGCCAGACGTGCCCGCTGGAGCTCGCCGGCCCGGCCGAGGATCTGGCGCACGATGAAGGCATCGAGCTCGACCGAGCGGGTAGTCTCGATCGCCGCCTGGACGATCGCGCTGATCGACTGGGGGAGCATCGGCATCACCGGCCGGAAGAGGCACTCGTACTCGTGGACGGCGCCGCTCGCGAGCTCGACGATCGGCTGGAAGTAGACCTGGTGGTTGTGGCGGAGGTTGAAGAAGTAGTCGAGGGTCTTGGTCTGGACGATCTGGCTCGACTGGGCCATCCCGATCCGGTCGGCGATCCCGGACAGCTGGACGGCGGCCGAGAGGGCGGTGATGTACCGCTCGGCCTCGGCCTGGCGGCTGTCGACGGTGACGAGCCCGTAGGGCGGGCTGCCCGAGGCATCGGCGATCGGCGCGATCGTCGACTCGAGGAGGCTCGCGGCGGGTGCGATCAGGCAGGCACCCGATTCGAGCTCGACGATCCGCCCGCCTCGAACAGCCTGCCCGACGCGGGCCACGAACCGGACGTCGCGCGACCAGAGAAGCTGCTCCTCGTCGTGCTGTCGGGCCGGGGTGAAGAACCTCACCGATCTCCTCGCTGCCTCGCGACCGGGTGGCGGCCGTCGCCTGGCGTCGCCGCCGGTTCGATGCCCGAGTGCCACCTGTCGGGAGCCCCCGACGACGGACCGATCATCCGCCGCGAGGCCCTGGCGGCCGACTGGCCGACCGTACCGGCCGGCGGGGTCCGTTGGTACCGGACCGGACGGTCGCGCTCGAGCCTCAGGCGAGCCGTTCGCCAGCCCGGATCGCGACGTCGAGCCCGTTCTCGGGCGGGGCGAGCGGGCAGGCCCAGCGCGGGTCGAAGGCGCACGAGGGCTGGTAGGCGAAGTTGAAGTCGAGCACGAGCGCGCCCCGAGCCGGGTCCCCGCCGAGGTCGGCGCCCTTCGCCCCGTCGAGCAGGTAGCGCCCGGCGCCGTACGTCTGGCGGCCGTTCGTCGCGTCCCGGAAGGGCAGGAAGAGGCCGCCCGCATAGCCCTCGATCCAGAAGACCGCGAGCCGGCGCGGCCGGTCGGCGAACGGCAGCGTCACCGCGCCGATCCGGCGGAAGGCGAGCACCTCGTGGCCACTGTTCGGAAGCTCGATCGGCGGCCCGCCGCTCGAGCCCGGTGCCGGCGGTCCGCCGCTCGAGCCCGGTGCCGGCGGCCCGCCGCTCGAGCCCGGTGCCGGCGGTCCGCCGCCCTCCAGCCTGACCTCGAACCGGAACGCCGGCTGGTAGCGAAAGTGCCGGGCCCGGAACGTGCTTCGCTCGGCGGGCGGAAGGGGGGACTGGGGATGCCCGCGGAACAGGCGCTCCCGCTCGGCGCGCCAGTACGCGTGGGCCGCCGGCGGGTCGTCCGCGGCCAGGCGCCGAACCTCGGCGTACAGCTCGGCGATCCGGCGGCGCCAGTCGGCCAGCCAGAGCTCGGCCGGGGCGTCGTCGGCACGGACATCCATCGAGGCCACGGTACCCCGCTCCGGCGGCGCCGGCAAGGAGACGGACAGGGGACGCCGACCAGCCTAGAATCGGCCGGTCGGCGAGTGGCCGGTCGGCGAGCAGGAAGGCGAGGAGGCGCGAGCGTGGGCGATCGAGCGGAGATCGGGGTCTTCGGCGGGTCCGGCTTCTACTCGCTCCTCGACGAGGTCCGGGAGGTGAAGGTCGACACTCCCTACGGTCCGCCCAGCGACAGCTTCTTCCTGGCCCAGGTCGCCGGTCGCCAGGTCGCCTTCCTGCCGCGTCACGGCCGCCGGCACACGATCCCGCCCCACCGGATCAACTACCGGGCCAACGTCTGGGCGATGCGCGCCCTCGGGGTGAAGGCCGTGATCAGCCCGTGCGCCGCGGGCAGCCTCCAGGCCGACGTCCGGCCGGGCGACTTCGTCGTCTGCGACCAGTTCGTCGACCGGACCAGCGGCCGGGCCCAGACGTTCTTCGACGGCCCGATCGTCAGCCACGTCAGCGCGGCCGAGATCTACGACCCGACCCTGCGGGCGATCGCGATCGAGGTCATCCGCGAGCACGGCATCCCGGTCCATGAGCGGGGGACCGTCGTGGTCATCGAAGGCCCGCGCTTCTCGACCAAGGCGGAGTCGCGCTGGTTCAGCCAGGCCGGCTGGGAAGTGATCAACATGACCCAGTACCCGGAGGCCTACCTCTGTCGCGAGCTCGGCATGGCGGTCGTCAACATCAGCCTGATCACCGACTTCGACGCGGGGGTGATCGAGGGCACCGAGGCCGTCGACGCCCGCTCGGTGCTCGAGGTGTTCGAGCAGAACGCGGCCCACATCCAGAAGGTCGTGCTCGAGATGATCGGGCGCTTCCCGGCCGATCTCGATGCGCTCGGGGCACGCCGGGCGCTGGCGGCCACCCGGGGCGACGGCCATGCCGCGTCGCCGGAGGACATCCGCCTCTTCGAGACCGGGCTGTAGGGCGGTCGGGCCGGGGCGCGGGTCGACCTGGCCGCCGGGCGGTCGCGAGGGGCGCCGTGATTCCGGTCCTGCCGATCGGGGTCGCCCTCGGCTCGATCGGGGTCGAGTTCGCCTGGTGGCGCGAGAGCGCGCTCCGGCTCGAAGCGGCCGGCTATGCCGGCGTCTGGTGCTGGGACCACTTCATCAGCCGGGGCGTCCGGACCGACCCGGTCCTCGAGTGCTGGACGACGCTCAGCGCGGTCGCCGCGGTCAGCGAGCGCCTGACGATCGGCCCGTTCGTGCTCAACGTCATGAACCGCCACCCCGCGCTCGTGGCCCGGATGGCAGCGACGCTCCAGGAGGCGAGCCGGGGCCGGCTCGTGCTCGGGCTCGGGATCGGTGGCCACCCGGCCGAGCACGAGGCGCTCGGCATCCCCTTTCCGCCGCTCGCCGAGCGGATCGCCCGGCTCGAGGAGGCGGTGGCAGTGATCCGGGGGCTCTGGACCGGCGGCCCGGTCAGCCTGCCCGGCCGCTTCTACCCCCTCCGCGAGGCGTACGCCTTCCCGCGCCCGAACCCGGTCCCGCCGATCATCATCGGCGGCGAGACGCCGGCCGGTGCCCGCCTGGCGGCCCGGCTCGGTGACGGCTGGACGACGTTCGAGGAGACCTTCGAGCGCGCCGAGCCGGTCTACCGCGCGACGCTCGCCGCCCTCGGCCGGGAGCGGTCCGCGATGACCGTCCTCGTCGGGATCCGCCGCCCGGCCGACCGCCCGGTCGCCGCTGGGCCGTGGGCCAGGGAGCCGCGGGCCGCGTTCGAAAGGTGGCGGGCGCGGGGCGCCGACGGGGTGATCGTGACCGCCCGGACGACCGACGACGTCGACGCGCTCGTGGAGGCTGCCGGCCGCTGGTGAGGTCGGCGCACGCTGCTGGCCGGGCCGCCGCCGGTCGCTGATGACGTCGGCGCGCCGGCCGCCGGAGCGATCTCCCGCACTGGCGAGCTCGGCCAGGAGGCCGCCCCCCGGCGCCCGCCGGCCGGGTCACGGCCCGCGACGCCGTTTCGTGGCACCATTCAGGCGCCGATGAAGACACCGACCCTGTCGACCGAGCCGGCCGCCCTGACCCACGGCTGCGTCCGCTGCGGCGCCCCCGTTGCCCTCGACATCGCCCTGTGCGAGCGCTGCAACCCGCTCGGTCTCCCCCAGCCGGCGAGCACGCAGGCCCACGGCACGGTCTTCCTCGCGATCGTCGTCTCGGTTGTCGGCCTGGCCCTCCTGGGCCGGTTCGCCCTGTCGGGGATCGGTCCGTTCAGCGCCTCGATCGCGAACGTCGTCGCCGCCCCGCCCGGGCTGGCGATCACGATCTCGGTCACGAACGAGGGCGCGAGCCGCGGCTCGGCCACCTGCCGGGTCTACGATCCAGCCACCGACGGCAGCGCCGAGGCGGTCTATCTCGTCAGCCCCCAGATCGAGCCCGGCCGGACCGTCTCGTTCTCCAAGGAGACCGCGATCCTCGGCTCGACCGTCCGTCCCCTGGCCGTCGACTGCGGCCGGCCGTGAGGGCGGCTGAGGCGGACGACCTCGCCTTCGCCGTCGCCCTCGCCGCCGAGGCCGGCCGGGTGGTCATGGAGCGCTACGAGCGGCTCGAGCGGATCCGCCACAAGGGCGCCCGGGACGTCGTCACCGAGGCCGACCACCTGAGCGAGGAGCTCCTGATCCGGGCGATCCGGGCCCGCCACCCCGACGACGGGATCCTGGCCGAGGAGTCGGGGGAGCACACCGGCCGCCTGGCCGGCCCGGTCGCCGGCGGCCGGGGCCGGACCTGGGTCCTCGATCCGCTCGACGGCACGGTCAACTACGCCAACGGGATCCCGTTCTTCTGCGTCTCGGTCGCCCTCGTCGTCGACGGCCGCCCGAGCATCGGGGTCGTCCACGACCCGACCCGCCACGAGACGTTCGCGGCCTCGGCCCACGGCCCCGCGACGCTCGACGGGCGGCGGATCCAGGCGAGCTCGAAGAGCGAGCTGTCCGACTGCGTCGTCTCGCTCGCCGTCGCCGGCCGGAGCGCCGCCTCGACGGTGCGGGCGGTGCACCGGGCGGTCCGGGTCTCGCGCTCGATGGGCTCCTCGGCCCTTGCCCTGGCCTACGTCGGCAACGGCCGGTTCGACGCGATGATCCAGGTCGGCGGCCTCTCCACCTGGGACGTGGCCGCCGCGGGACTGATCGCCGAGCGGGCCGGCGCGCTGGTCACGAGTCCGGACGGCGGGCCGTGGTTCGACATCGCCGCCCCGACCGCCGGCCTCGGGGTCGTCGCCGCCCCGGCCCGGATCCACGGCCAGCTCCTCGCCCTGCTCGGGGGCCGCCGGCCCGGCCCGTAGCCTCTGCCGACCCGGGCCTCCCGGCCGGGCTCCGGACGCGCTCGACGGCACGGCGGCGCGGTGGCGCGGCGGCGCGTGGCTCAGTCCGGCCGCCAGCGGTGGGGCCGCCCGGCCAGCCGGGCCAGGCCGGTCTCCTCGCAGAAGGCCAGCCACCGCTCGCGCGGCACACCCGCCCAGCGGAGCGCCTCTGGATCGCCATCGACGAGCAGCGGCGCATCGGTCCGCAGCCGGGCCAGCTCGCGGTAGAGGAGCGCCTCGTCGAGCCGGTCGCGCAGGACCGCGGCGAGGCCGGGGGCATTGCGCACCGGCACCTCCCAGTCCCCCGCCCGGGGCGGGATCGCCTCGAGCGAGCCATAGCGGGCGAGGACGACCGCCGCCGAGCGGACGCCCCAGCCGGGCAGGCCCGGATAGCCGTCGGCGGCGTCGCCGACGAGCGCGAGCAGGTCCGGGATCGAGGCCGGGGCGACCCCCCACTTGGCGCGGACGCCGGGATCGTCGTAGGTCAGGTCGCGCCGCCGGTCACGCAGGACGACCCGCCCGCCCCGGACGCACTGGGCGAGGTCCTTGTCGGGCGAGCAGATCAGGATCCGCTCGACGGCCGGGTCGCCGGCCAGGCGCTCGGCGGCCGTGGCGAGGGCGTCGTCGGCCTCGAGCTCGACCATCGGCCAGAGGACGAGGCCGAGCGCCTCGATCGCGCGCTCCGCGATCGGGAACTGGGCGAGCAGCTCGGCCGGGACCCCGGCCTCGGTCTTGTAGCCGGGGTAGAGCTCGTTGCGAAACGAGCGGATCACCCGGTCGGTGGCGCACCCGACGTGTGTCGCGCCCTCGTCGCGCAGGAGGGCGAGGAGCGTCTCGACGAGCCCGGCCACGCCGCTGAGGACGGCCCCGTCGCGGCCGCGGACCGGCGGCCGGGGCGCGAAGTGGGCCCGGAACAGCTCGTACGTGGCGTCGACGAGGTGGATCTCCAGGCCGGCCTCCCGGTCGCCCATCGTCACCGCGCGGTCGGCGTCCCGGCCGGTCCGGCCTCGCCCTCGACGTCGCCCTCCTCGTCGACGATCGTCACCCCGGCCGCGGCCATCCGCTCGAGCGCCCGCTCGCCGTCGCCGGGCTGGAGGTCGACCGCCCGGATCCCCGCCCGCAGGACGCTCGTCTCGAAGCCGAGCGCGGCCGCGTCGAGGGCCGTGGCCGCGACGCAGTAGTCGGTCGCCAGGCCGCACACGACGACCCGGCGGATCCCCCGCGCCCGGAGGATCGACTCGAGCTCGGTCGGCACGGTCGCTCCCGAAACCGGGTCGCGCATCGTGAACCCCGAGTAGCCGTCCTCGCCGTTCGAGCCCTTGCGTACGACCGGACCGGCGACCTCGAGGGCCGGGTGGAGCGCCGCGCCCCAGGTGTCGATGACGCAGTGGACCGGCCAGATGCCGCCGTCCTGGGCGAAGTGCGGGGTATGGGCCGGGTGCCAGTCCTGGGTGTAGACCACGAGCGCCCCGGCCGCCCGCGCCGCGCGCACCTGGGCGTTGACGTACGGGATGATCGTCTCGCCGCCCGCGACCGAGAGAGCCCCGGCCGGGTCCGCGAAATCGTTCTGGACATCGACGACGATCAGCGCCGTCTCCGGGTCGTAGCGCTCCATGGTCGTACCGTAGCGCAGGCCGGCCGGCCGCGCCAGCCGCGCCAGCCGCTCTCTCGCCGCCGCCCCGGCCCGAACCCCGCGGACACCCCGCTGCCGGTCCGACCCGCGACCGGGATCCGCCGGGACCCGCCGGGACCCGCCGGGGCGGATCGGGGCGGGATGCGCTACCCTCCAGCCATGCCCTTCAGCCCGGACCTCCTCGACCTCCTCGAGCGAACCGAGGAGGTCGAGATCGAGACCCATGCCTCGGGCGATCCGACCCATCGGACCACGATCTGGATCGTCGTCGACGGCGACATCCCGTTCGTCCGCTCGGTGCGCGGCCCGGCCGGGCGCTGGTATCGCGAAGCGCTGGCCCAGCCGTCGGTGACGATCCATGCCGCCGGGCAGTCGATTGCTGCTCGTGCCGTCCCGGCCGTCGCCCCGAACTCGATCGCTCGCTGCTCGGCGGCCCTCCGGCGCAAGTACGCCGGTGATCCGTCGCTCGACCTGATGCTCCGGCCGGAGGTCCTGTCGACCACCCTGCGCCTGGAGCCTGCCTGACAGAACGCGTCGCCGGCCGGCGGCGTCCCCGGAGCCCTGCCATGTATTTCGACGAGTTCAAGCACCAGCTGCCGGACATCGACCCGGCCGAGACCCAGGAATGGCTCGACGCCTTCGACCAGGTCCTCGAGACCGAGGGCGAGAACCGGGCCCGGTTCCTGATGTTCAAGCTCCTGAAGCGCGCCCGCCAGCTCCACGTCGGGCTGCCGCCCCTGACCCAGACGCGCTACATCAACACGATCAGCCCGGAGCAGGAGCCGTTCTTCCCGGGCGACGAGGAGCTCGAGCGGCGGATCCGGCGCCTGATCCGCTGGAACGCGGTGGCGATGGTCCTCCGGGCGAACAGCCGCTTCCCCGGCATCGGCGGCCACCTCTCGACCTACGCCAGCTCGGCCAGCCTGTACGAGGTCGGGTTCAACCACTTCTTCCGGGGCAAGGACGCCGAGGGCGGCGGTGACCTGATCTTCTACCAGGGCCACGCCGCGCCCGGGATCTACGCCCGGGCGTTCCTCGAAGGCCGGTTCACGGTCGAGCAGCTCGATCACTTCCGGCGCGAGGTCGTCCCGGGCCAGGGCCTGAGCTCCTACCCGCACCCGCGCCTGATGCCCGACTTCTGGGAGTTCCCGACCGTCTCGATGGGTCTCGGTCCGATCAGCGCGATCTACCAGGCCCGCTTCAACCGCTACCTCCACAACCGGGGCCTGAAGGACACCTCCCGCCAGCGCGTGTGGGCCTTCCTGGGCGACGGCGAGATGGACGAACCGGAGGCGACCGCCGCGCTCTCGCTGGCCGCCCGCGAAGGCCTCGACAACCTGACCTTCGTCGTCAACTGCAACCTCCAGCGCCTCGACGGACCGGTCCGCGGCAACGGCAAGATCATCCAGGAGCTCGAGGGGCTCTTCCGGGGCGCCGGCTGGAATGTGATCAAGGTGATCTGGGGCCGCGAGTGGGACGAGCTCCTGGCCCGCGACGTCGACGGCGTCCTGGTCGAGAAGATGAACAACACCCTCGACGGCGAGTTCCAGAAGTTCTCGGTCGCGGGCGGGGCGTACATCCGCGAGCACTTCTTCGGCCCCGACCCACGCCTGCGCCGGCTCGTCGAGCACCTCTCGGACGACGACCTCGCCCGGCTCCGCCGGGGCGGCCACGACTACCGCAAGCTCTATGCCGCGTACAAGGCGGCGACCGAGTACACCGGCGCACCGACCGTCATCCTGGCCAAGACGATCAAGGGCTGGACACTCGGGCCGCTGGCCGAGGGCCGGAACATCACCCACCAGCTCAAGAAGCTCTCCGAGAACGAGCTGCGCGTCTTCCGCGACCGGCTGCAGCTGCCGATCCCGGACGAGCAGCTCAAGGACGCCCCGTACTACCACCCCGGTCCGGGCTCGCTCGAGGTCGAGTACCTCCTCGAGCGCCGGCGCGCCCTCGGCGGGCCGCTTCCCCGGCGGGTCGTGCGGGCCGCCCCCCTGCCGGCGCCCGAGCCTTCGGTCGACGCCGAGTTCGCCGCCGGGAGCGAGATCCCGGTCAGCACGACGATGGCCTTCGCGCGCCTCCTGCGCAACCTGCTCCGCGAGCCGGTGCTCGGCCGGCAGGTCGTGCCGATCATCCCCGACGAGGCCCGCACGTTCGGCATGGACCCGCTCTTCAAGGAGGTCGGGATCTACTCCGCGCTCGGCCAGCGCTACGAGCCGGTCGACTCGGACCTCGTCCTCTCGTACCGCGAGGCGACCGACGGCCAGGTCCTCGAGGAGGGGATCACCGAGGCCGGCTCGATGGCCTCCTTCCAGGCCGCCGGGACGGCCTACGCCTCGCACGGGGTGGCCACGATCCCGTTCTACATCTTCTACTCGATGTTCGGCTTCCAGCGGACCGGCGACCAGGCCTGGGCCTTCGCCGACGCCCGCGGCCGGGGATTCATGATGGGCGCCACGGCCGGGCGGACGACGCTCGCCGGCGAGGGGCTCCAGCACGACGACGGCCACTCGCACCTGCTCGCCTCGGTCGTGCCGAACATCCGGGCCTACGACCCGGCCTACGCCTACGAGCTGGCCGCGATCGTCCGCCACGGGATCGAGCGGATGTTCGGCGCCGGCGAGGACGTCTACTACTACGTCACCCTGTACAACGAGAACTACCCGATGCCGCCCCGGCCCGAGGGCGTGGAGGAGGGGATCATCCGCGGGCTCTACCGGTTCCGCGCCGCCCCCGACCTCGGCGCCCGCGCCCCGCAGGCCCGGCTCGTGGGTAGCGGCGCGATCCTCCAGCAGGTCGTCGCGGCCCAGGCCCTCCTCGCCGAGCGGTTCGGGATCGCGGCCGAGGTCTACAGCGCACCGTCGTTCCAGCAGCTCCGGCGCGAGGCGATCGAGGTCGAGCGCTGGAACCGGCTCCACCCGGCCGAGACGCCGCGCCTGCCGTACGTCAGCCAGGTCCTCGGCCCGGACGGCGGCCCGATCGTGGCCGCCACCGACTGGCTGCGCGCCGTCCCGGACATGGTCTCGCGCTGGCTGCCGGTCGAATACACCTCGCTCGGCACGGACGGGTTCGGCCGGAGCGATACCCGCGAGGCGCTCCGGAGCTTCTTCGAGATCGACCCGCCCCACATCGCTGCCGCCACGCTCAGCTCGCTCGCCCGGTCGGGCGCGCTGTCGGCGCGCAAGGCGTCGCGGGCGATCCGTGACCTCGGCGTGGCGACCGACACGGCACCGCCGTTCGCCGTCTGAGCCGGCGGCTCAAGCGCTCCTGCCGCGTTGATGCAAGGGCGCTTGACATCCTGCCCGGGGTCCACCTACCATCGCCGCGGGCTGACGAACGGCGGCCTCCGACGGCGGAACGCTGACGACCGCCACGGCCCGGAGAGGAAGACGAAAGGAACGATCGCGTGCTCGACGCCGGCGCATTCTCCAGCGGGCTCCTGACCGGCCTCCGCGAGGGGGTCGAGGCGGCGCTGATCGTGAGTATCATCCTGGCCTACCTCGCCCGGACCGGGAACATCCACCACGCGCCGCGGATCTGGGCCGGCGTCGCGACCGCGGTCGGGCTGAGCCTCGTCCTCGGGGTCGCGATCTACGTCTCGATCGGCGAGCTTCCGTCCCCCTGGGAGCAGCTGTTCGAGGGGATCACCCTCCTCGCCGCGGCCGGCGTCGTGACCTGGATGCTGTTCTGGATGCGCCGCCAGTCGGCGACCGTCGGCGGCCAGCTCCGGGCTGCCGTTGATCGTGTCCTGAGCAGCGGCGGGGCGCTCGGCCTCGCCGCTCTCGCCTTCACTGCGGTCGTCCGCGAGGGGGTCGAGACGGCGCTCTTCCTCGTCGGCCAGGCGACCGCCGCCAGCCGCGGTGTCGACGGGGGCGCCCTGAGCGTCGTCCTCGGGGCGGCGGTCGGCCTTCTGCTGGCGACCGCGATCGGCTACGGCCTGTACCGGGGGAGCCGGCGGATCGACCTGTCGGCCTTCTTCCGCTGGACCGGGATCGGCCTGATCGTGATCGCCGCCGGGCTGCTCAGCCAGGCCGTCCACGAGTTCATCGAGATCGGGCTCATCCCGTTCGGGACCGGGACCGCCTTCGACATCAGCGCCGTCCTGCCCCACGACCGTGGCCTCGGCCAGTTCCTGCGCGCGCTCGTCGGCTACAGCTCCACGCCCGAGGTGACGACGTTCGTCGTCCACCTCGCCTACCTCGTCGGCGTCCTCGCGCTCTACCTGCGCCCGCTGACCCCTCACGGTCCGCGACCGGCGCACGCGACGGCCGGCACGCCCGCCGCGGCCGGCACGGCCGGGATCACCGACGGTCCGGAGAGCGCCGAGCTCGCCCGCCCCTGAGGCCCGACGCGGCGATCGGCCGGAAGCGGGAACCACCGCCTCGTCCCCGACGTCTGAGGCTCGTCGAAGGGCTGCCTGGAGGCAGCCCGCAGCCGTACGTCGAGGTATCTGACATGTCGTCGATGAGCCATCTTCCGCTGCCCGGGCCGAGGGTCCGCTGGCTCGGCACCGGTGCCCTGGCGGCCCTCCTCGTGGTCGCCCTCTCCAGCCCCGCCCTTGGCCCTCGCCAGACGCTCGCCGTCGATCCGGCCGGTTCCGCCCCGGAGCACACGATCAGCGTCTCGGGGACGGGCCGGGTGACGATCACCCCGGACGTCGCCGACCTTCGGCTCGGTGTCCAGGTCACGAAGCCGACAGTCAGGGAGGCGCGCAACGTCGCCGCCGCGGCGATGACGAAGGTGATCGCCGCCCTGCGGGCGGCCGGGATCGCCGAGCGTGACATCCAGACCACGATCCTTTCGCTCCAGCCGGTCTACACCTACCCGAGCGACGGCACGGCGCCGAAGCTGACCGGCTACCAGGTGACGAACACGGTCGCGGCCACGGTCCGCAACCTCGACCGCCTGGCCGACGCGGTCGACGGCGCGATGGCCGCCGGGGCGACGACGATCGACGGGATCACGTTCCGGGTCGCCGATCCGACGGCCGCCCAGGCCCAGGCCCGGACGGCGGCGATGGCCGACGCGAAGGCGAAGGCCCAGGCGCTCGCCTCGGCGGCCGGGGTCTCGATCACCGGCGTCGCCCAGATCAGCGAGGGTTCCACGGTGACACCGCCGATCCCGTACGCGGGGGCGGCGCCCCTGAAGGCCGAGGTCGCGACGCCGATCCAGCCCGGGACGAGCGAGGTCCAGGTGGACGTCTCGGTCGTCTACCTCATCGACTGACGGTCGAGCCGGCCGGGACGAGCCGGAGGAGCTCGCCGCGGGCGAGGTCGGTGAACAGGATCCGGCCCGCCTCGTCCTCGCCGAACGAGCTGATCGAGCGGCCCGACTCGAGCAGGAGCACCGGCTCCTGGCGGTCGGGCCCGCTCGCGTCCAGGCCCCAGATCCGGCCCGAGCAGAAGTCACCGAACAGGTAGACCCCGGCCAGCGGTCCGGCCGCCTCGCCCCGCGCGACGTGTCCGCCGGTGACCGCGCAGCCGGCGTCGTGGCCGTACTCGGCGATCGGCAGCGCCAGGCCCGTCGGGTCGCAGCCGCTCGCCGGCTGGAAGCAGTGGCCTGCCTCCATCCGGTTCCAGCCGTAGTTCACCGGCGGGGCGGCACCGGCCGGGGTCCGGTCGATCTCCTCGTAGCGGTTCTGGCCCACGTCCCCGATCCACAGCTCGCCGGTCAGGCGGTCGAAGCTGAACCGCCACGGGTTGCGCAGGCCGATCGCCCAGATCTCCGGGGCGCCCCCGCCCGAGGCGAACGGGTTGCCGGGCGGGATGGCGTACGGCCGGCCGTCGGGCGGGGGCGCCGTCACGTCGATCCGGAGGAGCTTGCCCAGGAGCGTGTCGGGTCGCTGGCCGTTGCCCTCCGGATCGCCGCTGCCGCCGCCGTCGCCGAGCCCGATGTAGAGCAGGCCGTCGGGGCCGAAGACGAGCCCGCCCCCGTTGTGGTTCGGGTACGGCTGGGCGACCCGGAGCAGGACCCGCTCGCTGGCCGGATCGGCCCGGTCGGCCGTCGCGCCCGGGCCGGCCAGGAACGAGGAGACGACGGTCGTGCCGTCAGGGTCGGTGTAGTTGACGAACAGGCGCCGGTCGGCGGGGAAGGCGGGGCTGAAGGCGAGCCCGAGCAGCCCGCGCTCGCCGCCCGCCCCGACCCGGTCGCGGAGGTCGAGGAAGGGCTCGCGACCCACCTGCCCGGCGCGCACGACGAGGATCCGTCCGGCCTGCTCGACGACGAACAGTCGAGCGCTGCCGTCGCCCGCGTTCGTCACCTGGAGCGGGGCGCTGAAGCCGCCCGCCACGACCTCGGCCCGCAGGCCGACCGCGGCCGGGTCGATCGCCGGCGGGCCGGTCGGGGCCGGAGGCGGCGACGACGTGGCGGACGGGGCGGACGGGGCGGGGATGGCGCTGCAGGCGCCGAGCACGAGGGCGGCCACGGCGGTCCGCACGACCGCGCTGACGGCCGTCACCGGAGGGCCGCCTCGGCCAGCCGGCTGAACTCGACGGCCCGGAGCGCCGAGTCGCCCCGGGCGTCGTGGCGGAAGAAGACGAAGACGTCGTGGCCGGCGCGCAGGAACGGTTCGACCCGGGCGACCCAGGCGCCGAGTTCGTCGGGCGTGCAGGCCGTCCGGCGCAGGCGGAGGTAGAGGAACGGCCCGGTCAGTCGGAGCGGGGGCGGCTCGGGGTCGTCGTCGGTCTCGGTCGTGCAGAGCACGGCCCCGGCCGAGCGGAGCAGGGCGAACACCTGATCGTCGACCCACGAGGGGTGCTGGAACTCGACCGTCAGGGGCAGGCCCGCCGGCCAGGCCCGCAGGAGCGCGGCCAGCCGTCGGTCGTCGCGCTCGATCCCGGCCGGGACCCGGAAGAGGACCGAGCCGAGCCGCTCGCCGAACCCGGTCAGCGGCGCGGTCAGCCAGGACAGGGTGGCGGCCGGGTCGCCGAGCATGGCCTGGATGCTCCCGCCGCGCTGGGCCTTGACCGCGAACCGGAAGCCGGGCGGGGTAGCCGCGACCCAGGCCGCGACCTGTCCGGGGGCCGGCTGGCGGTAGTACGTGCTGTTCAGCTCGCAGGCGGCGAGGCGCGCCGCGTAGGCCGGCAGGAAGCCCCCGCTCCGCGTGCCGGCCGGGTAGAACGCCGGCACCCAGTCGGGGTAGGCGAAGCCGCTCGTGCCGGCGTAGAGGCGTCCACTCATCCCCGGATCGTACGCGAGCAGGGCCGGGGACCCGATTTTGGGACGGGTGGCCCTTGCCGGCTGGGCCGTTGTTACGCGATCCTGATCGTGGCCCTCCGGCATGGTCCCGGGGGTTCGGGGAGCGCCCGCCAGGCGGCGCAGCCCCGGGGTGTCCGGAGGAGTTGATCAGCACAGGAGGTGTGTGCACGATGACTCTGATCCGTCGACCGCAGCGGTTCAGCGAGCTGATGTCCCTGCCGACGGTCGTCGACCGGATGTTCGAGGACCTGATGGCCCGGCCGTGGAGCTGGCTGTCGAGCGAGTTCACGCCGAGCCTGCCGCTCCTCGATGTCCGCGTCACCGGTGACACGTGCTATGTCGAGGCGGCGGTCCCGGGCATCCGGCCTGAGGATGTCGACATCACGATCGAGGGCGACATGCTCACGATCAAGGGCGAGTTCAAGAAGGAGGAGAAGCGGGAGGAGGAAGGCTATCTGCTCCGCGAGATGCAGCGCGGCGCGTTCAGCCGGACGATCACCCTGCCCAGCGGCCTGAAGGCCGACGCCGCGAAGGCGACCTTCAAGGACGGCGTCCTGACCCTCGAGATCCCGAAGGAGGAGACGAGCAAGGCCCGCCACGTGAAGGTCCAGGTCGCGCGCTGAGTCGCACCTGATCGTGCCGGGCGGTCCGTCCCGCGAGGGGCGGGCCGCCCGGTTTTGTCATGCCTCGAGGGTCGCGCCGCCGTCGCTGCCTGGCATCGACGCGCTGCAGCCGGCGAAGGTGGTGCCGGCCGCGGCGCGTTCGATCACCGCTCCGAGGGCGCGCTCGAGCGCGGCCAGGTCCCGGGGAGCGAGCGCGGCCAGGAAGTAGCGCTCGACGCCCCGAAGGTGGGTCCCGGTTGCCGCGCGCAGCTTGGCCAGCCCGGCCTCGGTCAGGACTGCCTCGGCCCCGCGCGCGTCCGAGGGACAGGAGCTGCGGGTCGCGTAACCGTCCGCCTCGAGCCGGTCGACGAGCCGGGTGACGCCGCTGCGCGAGAGGATCACCCGTTCGGCGAGCTGGTTCATCCGCAGCCGCCGTCCGGGCGCATGGGCGAGCTGGACGAGGGCGTCGTATTCGGCGAGCGAGATGCCGTGCTCGAGGCGCAGTTCGTCGTCGAGGCGGCGGCTGACGAGGGCATGGGCCATCAGGAACGTACGCCACGCGGCGAGGCGCGGATCGGCCAGCTCGTCGAGCGGTGAGCGGGCCGGGGCCGGACCGTCGGTGGCGGAGGATGGGACTGTCGGGGCCAGCGCCGTCGCGGCGCCGATCGTCGGGACGCGGTCAGGGTTTGACATCCTGCGCATCATACCGTGCCCTGCAACTGGTTGACAGCGCAACGATGGATCGAGTATACATCGTTGCGTCAGCAACGAGATGCACCCCCCCCGTCTGGCCAGCGGCGGGGGTGCCAGCCAGCGAAAGGACTCCCGCGACGCCATGGACACCTGGAAGATCGACCCCGCCCACACCGACATCGCCTTCTCCGCCAAGCACATGATGGTCACGACCGTGCGCGGCAAGTTCGACCAGGTCGAGGGCGAGCTCTTCCTCGACGAGCAGAACCCGACGAACTCGCGGGGCGAGATCCGCGTCGCCGCCGCCAGCGTCTCGACCGGCTTCGAGCAGCGTGACCAGCACCTCCGCTCGGCCGACTTCTTCGACGCCGCGAACCATCCCTGGATCGTGGCCAGGGTGACCGGCATCGAGCAGAAGGGTGACCGGTACCTCGTTCACACCGATGTCACGATCCGCGGCGTCACTCGCCCGGTCACCCTCGAGGCCGAGTTCCTCGGCGTCGTGAAGAGCATGCAGGGCGGGCGGCATGCCGGGTTCCACCTCGAGGGCAAGGTGAACCGCGAGGACTGGGGCCTGACCTGGAACATGGGCCTCGAGGCCGGTGGCTGGCTCGTGGGCAAGGAGATCAGGCTCGACATCGACATCGCCGCCGACGCCGTCGCGGCCGAGCAGTCCCAGGTCGGAGCCGCCTAGGGCCGGCGGTCACCCACCGCACACCGCCGAAGACAGGCGAGGGACGACCGCCCCTCGCCTGTTTCGCGTCTCTCGCCGGTCGGGACGGCCGCGTTCCGATCGCCGGCCTCGTTGCACGCCGGCCTCGTTGCACGCCCGCGTCCCGGGCCGGGTACGATCGTGTCTCGCCGGTCGCCGGCCCGGAGTCGCCGGCGCCGGTCGCCGGGGGCCGAGGATCAGCAGCCGGCCGAGCCGCCCTGGCCGGGCGAGAGGGAGCGCATGACCACGTTCGACGTCACCGAGATCCGGCGCCGGTTTCCGGCCCTCGAGCTCACCCTCGACGGCCAGCCCCTCGCCTTTTTCGACGGGCCGGGCGGGACCCAGGTCCCCCAGGCCGTGATCGACGCGGTCGCTCGCTACTACCGCGAGTCGAACGCGAACGACGGCGGGGCGTTCATCACCAGCCAGCGCAGCGACGCGATCGTGCGCCAGGCCCGGGGCGCGGTCGCCGACTTCCTGAACGCGCGCTCGGTCGACGAGATCAAGTTCGGCGCGAACATGACCACCCTGACCTTCCACGTCAGTCGCTCGATCGGCGCCACGCTCGCCCCGGGCGACGAGGTCGTGGTCACGATCCTCGACCACGAGGCGAACGTCTCGCCCTGGCAGGCGATGGCCGCCGACCGCGGCCTGACGGTCCGGACGGTCGACATCCGGCTCGAGGACGGGACGCTCGATCTCGAGGACTTCGACCGCCAGCTGAGCGGACGCACGAAGCTCGTCGCGGTCGGCTACGCCTCGAACGCGATCGGCACGATCAACCCGGTCGCCGAGCTCGTCCGCCGGGCGCACGCGGTCGGCGCGCTGACGTACGTCGATGCCGTCCACTATGCGCCCCACGGGCCGATCGACGTCCAGGCCCTCGAGACCGACTTCCTCGCCTGCTCGGTCTACAAGTTCTTCGGCCCCCACGAGGGGATCCTGTACGGTCGGGCCGAGGTGCTCGACCGGTTGCCCGCCTACAAGGTCCGGCCGGCCCACGACCGGTTCCAGACCGGGACGCCGAACTTCGAGGGGATCGCCGGCACGCTCGCCGCGCTCGACTACCTGGCCTGGGTCGGCCGGACGTACGGTGGCGCCCATGCCGTCGAGTTCCCAGGCTTCGGTGGACGGCGCCTCGAGCTCAAGACCGCCCTGGCCGCGATCCGGGCGTACGAGATGGGCCTGTTCAGGCAGCTGATGGACGGCCTGGCGGGTATCCCGGGCGTCCGGGTGTGGGGGATCACCGACCCGGCCCGCTTCGGCGAGCGGACCCCGACCGCGGCGCTCACGTTCGAGGGGATCGCGCCGCGAGCCGCGGCCGAGGCGCTTGGGCGGCGCGGGATCACCGCCTGGGACGGCGACTTCTACGCCCAGGGGCTGATCGAGCGGTTCGGCCTCGCCGGCTCCGGCGGCGTGCTCCGGATCGGCCTGACCCACTACAACACGGCCGGCGAGATCGAGCGGCTGCTCGACGCCCTGGCGGAGATCGTCGCCGCCTCGCGGACGGCCGCGGCCGCTCGCTGACGGGGGCGACGGTGGACGCGCGGCTCGGGATCGGGGCCGGCTGGTTCGAGCGCGAGCACCCCGCGTTCGGGCCCCTGCCGCTCGACCGGCCGACGCTCGAGGCGCTGACCGGTCTGGTCCGCAAGCGGCTCGCCTGAGGTGGGGGAGGATCGGCTGTGACAGGGGCGCGACGGTTCGGGGCGCAGAGCATGACCGCGCCGCTGGTCGAGGTGCTCGTGAAGCGGCCCGGGCCGGCCTTCGGGGCGGCCTTCGACGACCCGGCCCACGGCTTCCTCCACCCGGTCGATCTCGAGCGCGCCCGGCGCGAGCACGACCGCTTCGTCGAGCTGCTCGCCCGGCTCGGGGTGACCGTCCACGAGCTCGGGGTGGAGAGCGCCAGCCCCGACCTCGTCTACCAGTTCGATCCGCTCCTGGTGACCGATCGCGGGGCGATCCCGCTCCGCTCGGGCAAGCCGAGCCGGCGCGGGGAGGAGGTCCTCGTCGAGGCCTGGACGCGGGCCCGGGGGATCCCGACCGTCGGCCGGATCGAGGCCCCGGGCACCGTCGACGGGGGTGACACGTTCTGGCTCCGACCCGACCTGCTGTGCGTCGGCCGCTCGCTCCGGACGAACGATGCCGGGGCGCGCCAGCTCGCTGCCCTCGTCGGGGGCGACGTGCGGATCTTCGATCTCCCGTACTGGCGCGGCCCGGCCGAGCTCGTCCACCTCCTGAGCGTCATCTCGCCGGTCGCCGACGATCTCGCGGTCGTCTACCTGCCGCTCCTGCCGGCCGGGCTCTGGGAGCTGCTCGCGGAGCTCGGAATCCGCACGATCGAGGTGCCGCCCGAGGAGTATCCGACCCTCGCCTGCAACGTCCTCGCCGTCCGGCCGGGGGTCGTGATCATCGCGGCCGGGAACCCGCGCACCGAGCGCGCCCTGCGCGACCACGGCTGCGAGGTCCACACGTACGAGGCGGCCGAGATCGGGATCAACGGCTCGGGCGGCCCGACCTGCCTGACCCGGCCGATCCTGCGCGACCCGGATCGTGTGGCGGTCGGGCGATCAGGGCTCGACCAGGTGAGGGCCGGGCGGCGATGAGCCCGTCGCTCGACCCGCGCGAGGCTGCCGTCGCGGCGGCGATCGATCCCCGCCGGCTGGCCCGGGAGGTCGCCGAGCTGTGCGCGACCCCGAGCGTCACGGGCGACGAGGCCGCCGCCCAGCGGCTCGTCGCGCGCTGGCTGCGCGAGGCCGGGCTGGCGGTCGAGGAGATCGCGGCCGACCCGCAGGCGATCGCGGCCGACCCCGACTTCCCCGGCAGCGAGGTCGAGCGGACCGGGCTGCCGCTGGTCATCGGTCGAGCCGGCCGGCCCGGTGGGCGACGGGTCCTGCTCGTCGGCCACGTCGACGTCGTGCCGGTCGGCGACGAGACGGCCTGGCGAACGAGGCCGTTCGAGCCCGCGGTCGTGGGCGGGCGCCTGTACGCGCGCGGCGCGGTCGACATGAAGGGCGGCCTCGTCGCCGCGCTGGCCGCGGCCCGGGCCGTCGTCGAGACCGGCGCTCCGCTGGCGGGTGAGCTCCTGGTCGTGAGCGTCCCGTCCGAGGAGGACGGCGGCCAGGGGATGCTGGCCGCGATCCGGGCCGGGGCAACCAGCGACCTGGCCGTGATCACCGAACCCTCCGGGCTCGACCTCGTCACGGCCCACGCCGGCGCGATCACGTTCCGCCTGAGCGTGCCCGGGCGGGCCGCCCATGCCTCGATGCGCCGCGAGGGCGTCTCCGCGCTCGACAAGCTCCAGGTGATCGTTCGGTGCCTCGAGGCCGACGAGGCAGCCCGCAATGCGGCCGAGACGCACCCCCGGATGGTCGAGCTCGGCCTGCCCTACCCGACGATCATCGGCCGGGTGCACGGGGGCGAGTGGGCCTCGACGGTGATCGATCGCGTCGTCGCCGAGGGTCGCTACGGCGTCCGGCTCGGCCAGTCGCCCCGGGAGGCCGAGGCGGAACTGCGGGCCGCGGTCGCGGCGGCCTGTGCCGGTGACGAGTGGCTGCGCGACCATCCGGCGACGGTCGAGGTCTTCGGCGGCCGATTCGGCTCGGCCGAGGTGCCCGACGACCATCCGCTCGTGGTCGGCCTGGGGGCGGCCGTCGAGGCGACGCTCGGGCGGCGGCCGGCGCGGCTGGGCAAGCCGTACGGGGCGGACATGCGCCTGCTGGTCAACGAGGGGCGGACCCCGACGGTCATCTTCGGACCGGGGGACGTCGCGGTGGCCCACGCCGCGAACGAGTTCGTCCCGCTCGCCGAGGTTGCCGCCTGCGCCCGGGCCCTCGCCGTCTGGCTCCTCCGGGAGCTCGGGGCCAGCTAGTCGAACAGCTCGTCGACCGCGGCCGCGAAGACCTCGGTGTGGCGATCGACGTCCGCCTCGGTCGTGACCGGCGACATCAGGGCCATGTTGTGGAACGGGGTCATCAGGATCCGCCGGTTCATCGCGTACAGGTGGAGGAAGCGCTCGAGCTCGAAGTCGCCGTGGGCCGCCTGCTCGGACCCGTTCCGGGGCGGGTCGGGCATGAAGTGGTACTCGGCCCGGGCGCCGAGCCGGGTGACGTGCCAGGGGATGCCCCGGCTGCGGATCACCTCGTCGACCCCGGCCGCCCAGCGCGCCGCGAGCGGGATCATCCGCTCGAACGCCTCGTCGGTCATCACCTCGCCCAGGGTCGCCCGGATCGCCGCCAGCGAGAGCGCGTAGCCCGCGAGCGTCCCGCCGATCCCGCCCACATCGGCGTCCTCGAGCGCGATCAGGGCACTGATCCGGTCGGCGATCGCGGCCGTGAAGCCGTACGTCCCGGCCGGGATCCCGCCGCCGATCGTCTTGCCGATGACGAGGATGTCCGGCTCGAGGCCCCAGGCCTTCGTCGCCCCGCCCGGACCGGCGCAGATCGTGTGCGTCTCGTCGATCAGGAGGAGCGTCCCGGTCCGGCGGGTCAGCTCGCGCACGCCCTCGAGGTAGCCCGGCTCGGGCAGGACGATCCCGACGTTCGTGAGCGCCGGCTCGATCATGACCACCGCCACGGCCCGGTCCTCGAGCGCCCGCTCGAGCGCGGGCAGGTCGTTGAACTCGACGACCCGGGTCGTCAGCGCCGGGTCCACCGCCGGCCCGATGTTGCCCCGCCGGGCCACGACCCGCCCGTCGTCGGCCAGGGTCGCGAACGCCTCGTCGACCGAGCCGTGGTAGCAGTGGTTGTGGACGACGACCTTGCTCCGGCCGGTGATCAGCCGGGCCAGCCGGAGCGAGAAGCGGTTCGCGTCGGTGGCGGTCAGGGTGAACTGCCAGTAGGGCAGGCCGAACCGGCGCTGGAGCTCCTCGCCGACGGCGATCGCGTCCTCGGTCGGGAGCATGTGGGTGATCCCGCGCCGGAGCTGGCGCTCCACGGCGGCGATCGTGGGCTCCGGGCCGTGGCCGGCCATCGCGCCGGTGTCGCCGAGGCAGAAGTCGACGTACTCGTGGCCGTCGACGCAGGTGAAATGCGCGCCGCGCGCCTGCTCGACGAAGAGCGGATAGGGTCCCGCCCACTTGACCATCCAGTTCATCGGCACCCCGGCCAGGAGCGAGCGGGTGGCCCGGGCGTGGAGTGCGCCCGAGCGCGGGTGGTCGGCGACGAACGTCGCCCGCTCGCGCTCCATGAGTCGGGCCAGGCGGGTCCGGTCGAGGGTGGGAACGGTTCGCACGATGAGACCTCTCGGGTGTGACGGTGCCTGCCGAGCGGCGGGTTCGACGGCTCGGGCCAGCCTGAGGCACGACAGGCTGGCCGGTCCTGCGAGTTCCAGCCCGCGAGACGCTACTCCTCGCCGATGTCCTCGTTCCAGACGTCGGGTCGCTCGGCGATGAAGGCGCGCATCAGCTCGACGCACTCGGGCGAGTCGAGGTTGACGACCTCGACCCCGCGCGCGCGGAGCAGGTCCTCGGCGCCGAGGAACGTCCGGTTCTCGCCGATCACGACCCGCGGGATCCGGTAGAGCAGGATCGCCCCGGTGCACATGTCGCAGGGCGAGAGCGTCGTGTACATCGTCGCCCGCCGGTAGACCGACGCCGGCAGCCGCCCGGCGTTCTCGAGCGCATCGGTCTCGCCGTGGCGGATCGCGCTCCCGAGCTGGATGCGCCGGTTGCGGCCGGCGCCCAGGACCCTCCCGTCGGCGACGAGCGCGGCCCCGATCGGCACGCCTCCCTCGTCCCGGCCGATCCGGGCCTGCTCGATCGCCACGGCCAGGAACTCGCGGTCGTCCATGAGCACCTCCATCAGGTTCGACGATACGGCTTCAGGTACGCGCCCGGGTAGGCCACGTTCCGGCCGGAGATCGCGAGGGCGAGGATGACCACGAGGTAGGGGAGCGCGAGCAGCAGCTCGAACGGGACATCGCCCCAGCCGGGCAGGATCCGCAGCCGGAGCTGGAGCGAGTAGACGGCCGAGAAGAGGAGCGCCCCGATCACGCCCCGTCCGATCCGCCAGCGCCCGAAGATGACGAGCGCGATGCATACCCAGCCCCGGCCGGCGATGATGTCGAGGGTGAAGCTGCCGAGCGAAGCGAGGGTGAAGACCGCCCCGCCGACGCCCATGAGCGCGCCTCCGAACACGAGCGCCAGGTACCGGGTCCGCGCGACGCTGATCCCGGCCGCATCGGCCGCCTCGGGGTTCTCGCCCACGGCGCGCAGCTCGAGCCCGAAGCTCGTGCCGCGCAGGATCCACCAGGCGAGGGGGACGAGGACGAGGAAGGCAAGGTAGGTGAGCGCGTACTGGCTGAAGATCGGTCCGAGCGGGCCGAGGAAGGCGGGCGGTTCGACGAGCGGGAACGGTTCGATCCGCTGCAGCTCGCCGCCCCGGAAGAGGAGCCGGTTGACGAACTCGGAGAGCCCGACCAGCCCGATCGTCAGGCCGAGCCCGGAGACGTGCTGGTTGGCGCCGAGGGTCACCGTCAGCAGCCCCATCAGGGCCCCCGCGAGGATCCCGACCGCGAGCGCCGCCGCGAGCCCGACGAGGAGCGAGCCGCTGGCCCAGGCAGCCGCGAAGCCGAAGAAGGCGCCGGCGTACATCGTCCCCTCGATCCCGAGGTTGAGGACACCGGAGCGCTCGGCGTACGTCTCGCCGACCGTCCCGTAGACGAGCGGGGTCGCGTTGCGCAGGGTGGCCGCGAGGAGATCGACCAGGAAGGTCATCGCTCGTTCGCCTCCGGTCGGCCGTCGACCTCGAGCTCGCCCGCCTCGTCGATCGCGGTCGCGGCCGGGGGAAGCTCCGCCCCGGGGACCTGCTCGACGGCGACGACGACCTCGCCCGCCGCCGGCTCGACTGCTCGGCTGAGCCGGTTGCGCCGGACCGCGAGCAGCCCGATCGTGACCAGGAGGAGCGTCCCCTGTACGACCGCGCCGAGCTGGGAGGGGATCGCGAGCGCCCGTCCGGCCGAGCTGGCACCGACGGTCAAATCGCCCAGGAAGAGCGCGGCGAGGGCGATCCCGGGCATCGACAGCGCGCCGAGCGTGGCGACGACGATCCCCGTGTAGCCGTACCCGGCCGACAGGCCGCTCGTCAGGCGATACTGGATCCCGGCCACCTCGCTCATCCCGGCGATCCCCGCGATCGCTCCGCTCACGAGCGCGGCCCGGAGCAGGGTACGAGGGACGTCGATCCCGGCGAAGCGGGCCGCGTGCGGGCTGAGCCCGGCCGCCCGGAGCCGGAGCCCGGCGGGTGTCCGCGCCAGGACGTACCAGGCGGCGATGATGATCAGGAGCGCCAGGACGAACCCGCCATGGAGGCGCGAGCGCTCGACGAGCTGGGGCAGCTCCGCGGTGGTGACGATCCGGGGTGACTCGGGGAAGCCGGAGATCGGGTCGCGCCACGGCCCCTGGAGGAGCCCGTTCACGAGCAGGAGGGCGACCGGGTTGAGCAGGAGCGTCGTGACGACCTCGTCGATCCGGAACCGGACCCGGAGCAGGGCCGGTACGACCGCCCAGGCGGCCCCGGCCGCGGCGCCCCCGGCGACCATCAGGGTCAGGGCGACGGGCGACGGCAGGTCGCCTGTGGCCTGGCCGATCCCCGCGGCCGCGATCGCACCGAGGAGCAGCTGCCCTTCGGCGCCGATGTTCCAGTAACCGGCCCGGAAGGCGATCCCGACCGCCGCGCCGGTGAACAGGAGGGGCGTGCTCGCCACGAGCACCTCGAGCAGCGTGTAGCGCGAGGTGAGCGGGACGACGAGGTACTCGCCGTAGGCCTCGAGCGGGTTTGCCCCGGCGAGCAGGATCGGCCCGGCGGTGAGGGCGAGGGTGAGCGCGACGGCGATGATCACCAGGGCGGGCATCGACCAGAGCGAGCGTCCCGCCGCGCGGGCGTCGATCGCCATCGTCAGGCCGCCTGGCCCCGGCCGGACATGAGGATCCCGAGCCGCTCGGGATCGGCGCCGGCGGCCGGCATCTCGCCCACGACCCGGCCTTCGTAGAGGACGATCAGCCGGTCGGCCAGGGCGAGGAGCTCGTCGAGGTCCTCCGAGACGAGGAGCACGGCGGCTCCGGCGGCGCGCCGGGCGAGCAGCTCGCCGCGCACGTACTCGGTTGCCCCGATGTCGAGCCCCCGCGTCGGCTGGGCGACGACGATCACCTTCGGCTCGCGCGACAGGACGCGCGCCAGGAGGACCTTCTGGATGTTCCCCCCTGAGAGGGTGGCCACGCGATCATCGGGCCGGGCGCGGATGTCGAAGCGCTCGATCAGCGCCTGGGCGTGATCGCGGATCCGGCGCTCGTCGAGGCCGGTCCGGGTGGCGAAGTCGTCGAGGCGCTCGAGGACGAGGTTGTGGGCCACGCTCAGGTCGGGCACGAGGCTGGCATGGCGGTCCTCGGGGATGCGCCCCACGCCGGCGGCCATGAGCGCCGTCGGGGTCGCCCCGGCGAGCTCGCGGCCATCCACGGTGACCGAGCCGGCGACCGGCTGGCGCATCCCCGAGAGGACCTCGACGAGCTCGGTCTGGCCGTTTCCGGAGACGCCGGCGACGCCGAGGATCTCGCCCCGGCGGACCTCGAAGGTGACGTCGTGGAGGGCCGGGAGGCCGTGCCGGCCGGTCGCCCGGAGGCCGCTGACCCGGAGGACCGGCTCGGCCGCGGGGTCCGGCGTCCCGCTCCGGGCGACGCCGAAGGTCGGCCGGCCGACCATCATCCGGGCCAGCTCGCGCTCGTCGGTCGAGCCGGGGACCGTTCCGATCATCGCCCCCCGGCGCAGGACGCTCACCCGGTCGCTGATCGCCCGGACCTCGCCGAGCTTGTGGCTGATGAACACGACCGCAAGGCCGTTGGCGACGAGCCGGCGGAGGGTGGCGAAGAGGGCGTCGACCTCCTGGGGCACGAGGACCGCCGTCGGCTCATCGAGGATGAGGACGCGGCAGTCGCGCGCCAGCGCCTTGAGGATCTCCACCCGCTGCTGCTCGCCGATCGAGAGCTCGCCCACGACGGCCGCCGGGTTGACCCGGATGCCGAACCGCTCGGCGGCGTCGACCGCCCGGCGGCGGGCCCGCTCGAGGTCGAGGCGAAATCCACCCGCCCGGCCGAGGGTCAGGTTCTCCACCACGGTCATCGGCCGGACGAGTGAAAAGTGCTGGGTCACGATCCCGATCCCGGCCGCGATCGCGTCCTTCGGCGCGTGGATTGCGACCGGTCGTCCGTCGATCCGGATCTCCCCCTCGTCGGGCGGGGTCAGGCCGTACAGGACGCGCATCAGGGTCGTCTTGCCGGCCCCGTTCTCGCCCAGCAGGGCGTGGACCTCGCCGCGGCGCACGTCGAAGTCGACGTGGTCGTTCGCGACGAGGCGCCCGAACCGCTTCGTGATCCCCCGGAGCTCGACGGCGATGTCGGCCGTGCCCGCCGGGCTGGCCGCGCCGGTCGAGCCGGCCGTGCCCGCCGAGCCGGCCGCGCCGGCCGAGCCCGCCGGGCTGGCCGCACCCGCCGAGCCGGCCGCGCCGGTCGAGCCGGCGAGCCCCGGGTTCGCCTGGTTCACCTCTCCGATGGCTGACGGCAGCAGGCCGACAGGACCGTCAGGCTAGCCGCCCTTGACCGTCGAGCCGGCCGGCTGGGCCTCGTTGATGTCGACCCGGAACGTGCCGGCCCTGATCTCGGCCTCGCGCGCCATCACCTTGTCGATCAGGTCCTGGGGGACGCCACCGACGACGTCCGTGTTGATCCCGGACAGGGCGGCACCGCCCTTGGCGACCATGCTGAAGTCCTTGAGATCCTGCGCCGTGTAGGAACCGGCGAGGACCTGGTCGATGACGTACTTCACCGTCGGGCCCATGTTCCAGGTGACGCTGGTCACGACGTTCTTCGGCCCGAGGTCCTTCTGGTCGCTCATGTTGCCGATCGCCAGGACGTTCTTCTCCACCGCCGCCTCGATCACCCCGAAGCGCTCGGCGAACAGGACGTCGGCGCCGGCGCCGATCTGGGCCAGGGCGGCCTCCTTCGCCGCGGCCGGGTCGAACCAGCTGCTGATGAAGGTCACCTTGACCTCGACCTTCGGGTTCACGTCCTGGGCACCCTTGGTGAAGGCGTTGACGATCCGGTTCACCTCGGGGACCGGGTAACCGCCGACGACGCCGATGACGTTCGACTTCGTCAGGCCCCCGGCGAGCATCCCGGCCAGGTACGCAGGCTCGTGGATCCAGTTGTCGAAGACCGAGAAGTTCGGGTCGGCGGGACCGCCACCGGACCCGAACACGAAGGCGATCTTCGGGTACTCGGCGGCCACCCGGCGGACGGCTTCCTCGTTGCCGAAGGCGTCGCCGAAGACGACGTCGGGCTGGTCCTTCTCGGCGACCTCGCGCAGGACCCGCTCCATGTCGCCCGAGTAGCCGATCGAGTCGGTGAACTGGTAGTCGATCCGCCCGGCATCCTTCTCGGCCTGGAGCGCGGCATGGATGACGCCGTCCCAGGGCTCCTCGATCGCGGTCGCGAAGGCGCCGAAGACCTTGAGCTTGCGGGCCTCCGGGCTGGCGCTTGGCGCGCCGGCTGAGGGAGCGGCGGAGGCCTCGGGTGCCGACGGCGGCGCCGCGCTCGGGGACGGGCTGGCGGCGCCCTGGCAGGCGGCCAGGGCCAGGGCCAGGCTCAGGGCCAGGGTCGTGAAGGCGACGGGAAGCCTCAGCCTTGGGGTCGGAGCGTGGGCCCCGAGGTCCAGCGGGCGGCGGCGGTCGGACATGGCGGTGGTCCTCCAGGTGACAGCGACCGTGGGCAACGGAACCCGGGGCGGAGGAACTGGCCCAGGTGGGCGGTGAGCGCCCCCCGGGGCGCGTGCCTCACGCCGGTACTCCGGTTGGCCGAAGTGTCGACGTGTCGACTGGCGGTGTCAATGCCCTGCGCGGAGATGCGCGCGGAGATGCGCGCGGAGATGCACGCGGAGATGCGCGCGCCGGCCGCGGAATCAGGAGTCGCGGCGGCCGGCGGTTGCGCCGAGGCCGGGATCGGTGCTCGGCGTCCCTGGTCAGACCGAGCGGGTCAGCTCAGGCGGCGCCGATAGCCGCAGATCGGACAGACGGCGACCCGCGCGGCCGTGTCGACCTCGAGATGGGTCGTGCAGCCGTTCGTGCCGCAGTAGAGATGGTTGGTGGCCGCGCTGCGGCGCCGCTGCCGGCGCATCGCGCTCGACCGCTGGCTGAAAGCGGCCGGACTGGCCGCTGATCGGGTGAGCATCGTTCTCCTTGGTGGCCGAGCGCGACGTGCCGCGCTCCGAGGCCAGGTTGTCGCTCATGGACGGTCCGAGATCGAGGACCGGAGCGGAATTGGTTGTTCCCCTGGCGCGCGCGGGAGCGGAGGTTTCGGATGCTCTGACCTGCAGCCGCCGCCTGGGCGATCTCGTTCGAGGATGGGGCCGAACGGGCGATCTGTCAACTTGGCCCGTCCTGTCGCCCCGGCCTCTGCACCGGGTTTCCGGGCCGGGGCTCCGAACCGGGGCCCCGGGCCTCTGCGCCGGGCCTTCTGCGCCGGGCCTGACCGGAGCTTGCATCCGATGCACACAACGAACCAGCCGGTCGGCTCCGCGAGCCTGACCTGGATGATCATGTGCACCGGATGCAAGGTCTCGACCTGCGCCGGTGGTGGCGAACGCGGATCTTGCGTCTCACGCAAGGACGCGACCGTCCGGCCGCGAGGCATGTCGCTTGTGTGCAGGCGGCGCAAGGCCCGGTCCGATTCCTGCCGTCCGGTGCAAGGACCCGACCGTGGGCGGACCGGGGCGCGCCGGCGGACCGAGGCGCGCCGGGGGAACGGGCGCGTGGGCGGACCGGGGCGCGCCGGGGGAACGGAGGGGTCTCGGCGGACCGAGGCCGGCCGGACCCGAGGTGGCCCGGCGGACCTGAGGTGGCCCGGCGGACCTGAGGTGGCCCGGAGGACCCGAGGTGGCCCGGCGGACCTGAGGTGGCCCGGAGAACCCGAGGTGGCCCGGAGAACCCGAGGTGGCGCGGGGTGCCCGGAACGCTCCGGTTAAGAGATGTTCACCGACTCTTGGTTGACGCGGCTGGCGCCGCTTGCGCATCCTCTGGGCGACGTGAGGATCCCCGCCGGGGGACGGTGTGATCTGCTCGCGGCGCGCGCGAAGCCGCCGCTCACTCGAGGAGGCCCGTGGGAGTGACCGACAGCCACCTGTTCGGGCTGGTCGCCGCCAGGATGCGACGGCCGGCCGATCGATTGACCGACGCCGCCCGCCTGACCGACGCCCGCCTGACCGACGCCGCCCGCCTGACCGACGACCGCCGCCCTGCCGACGCCGCCCGCCCGCCTGCCGGTCCCCATCGGTCCGGCCACCACCGACGGCGCACTGCGGCCGGCCGCCTCATCGCCCTCATCGTCGTCCTCCCCGTCCTCGTCGCGCTGCTCGCCCCGGCCGGTGCCGTCAGTGCCGCCTCGCTGACGCTCACGACCCCGTACCCGGCGGTTGCGGTCGCGCCCGGCTCGAAGGTCAGCTTCGAGCTGACGGTCAAGCCGCCGACGGCGGAGGAGGTCCGCCTCCAGGTCGGCAGCGTGCCGGCCGGCTGGACCGCCACGCTCCGCGGCGGCGGCTACGTCGTCGACGGCGTCTACGCCGACCCCGCCTCCCCGCCGACAGTGCGTCTCGACGTGACCGTCGCTCCCGACGCCGCCGACGGGACGGTCCGCATCCCGGTCACCGCCACCGCGGGTGGCGAGGTCGCCCGGCTCGAGATCGAGATCCGGGTCACGGCCGCCGCGGGGGGCCAGGTCGCCCTGACGACCGACTTCCCGGAGCTGCGCGGTCCGTCCGGCGCCACGTACCGGTTCAACCTGACCCTCTCGAACGAGACCGCCCAGGACCTCACCTTCGGTCTCTCGGCGAGCGGGCCCGACGGCTGGGACGTCCAGGTCCGGCCGACGAGCCAGTCGCAGGCGGCGAGCGCGGTCGTCAACGCCGGGAGCAGCGCGGGGATCGAGCTGACCGCCGCCGCTCCCGACGGCGCGGCGGCCGGGACGTACCCGATCTCGGTCACCGCCACCTCGGGCGCGGTGAAGGTCGAGCAGCAGGTCTCGGTCGAGATCATCGGCACGTTCTCGATGACCCTGACGACGCCCGATCAGCGCCTGAACGCATCGGGCACTGCCGGCTCGGCGATCCAGCAGCAGCTCGAGATCGACAACACCGGCAGCGCCCCGCTCCAGAACGTGAAGCTGACCGCGACGCCGCCCTCGGGCTGGACGGTCACCTTCCAGCCGGAGACGGTCGACACGATCGCCCCGAACGACAAGGCCCAGGTGACCGCGATCATCACCCCCTCGAAGGACGCGATCGCCGGCGACTACGTCGTCACGTTCAACGCCGCCACGGACACCGCCCGGGCGAGCCGGGAGTTCCGGATCACGGTCGAGACCTCGCTCGTCTGGGCGATCGTCGGCGGTCTGCTCATCCTGGCCACGATCTCCGGGCTGGGCTGGGTCTTCCAGCGTTACGGCCGCCGCTGATCGCCGGCGAGGACGGGATCGTGGGAGCGATGGTCGCACTCGCCTCCGAGCCGATCATCCGGACCGAGGGGCTGACGAAGCGGTACGGCACGTTCACCGCCGTCGACCAGCTCGACCTGGAGGTCCGGCCGGGCGAGATCTACGGGCTGCTCGGTCCGAACGGGGCGGGCAAGACGACGACGATCCTGATGCTGCTCGGGCTCAGTGAGCCGTCGGCCGGGAGGGCGCAGGTCGCCGGTCTCGATCCGGTCCGCCAGCCGCTCGAGGTGAAGCGGCGGGTCGGCTACCTGCCCGATAACGCCGGTTTCTACGGCGGCCTGAGCGGGCGGGCGAACCTGCGCTACACGGCCCGCCTGAACGGGCTCCGGGGCGCCGCGGTCGAGGAGCGGATCGAGACCGTTCTTGCCCAGGTCGGCCTGACCGACGCCGCCGACGGGCGGGTGGAGACGTACTCGCGCGGGATGCGCCAGCGGCTCGGCATCGCCGACGCCCTGATCAAGGAGCCGGAGCTGCTGATCCTCGACGAGCCGACGATCGCGATCGACCCGGCCGGTGTCTCGGAGATCCTGGCCCTGATCCGGCGCCTGGTCGACGAGCGGGGGATCGCCCTCCTCCTCTCGAGCCACCTGCTCGAGCAGGTCCAGTCGGTGTGCGACCGGGTCGGGATCTTCATCGCCGGCCGGCTCGTCGCCGAGGGCCGGGTCGACGAGCTCGCCCGGCGAGTCGGCGGGGGACCGCTCGCGATCGAGGTCGGGGTCGAGCCGGCCGAGGACTCGGTCGAGGCCGTCCTCCACGGCATCCCCGGCGCGACCGAAGTCCGGCGCGACCGCTCCGACCCGCGCCACTGGGTCGTCGCCGGCGACGAGACGACCCTGGCGGCGATCCCGCGCACGGTCGATGCCGCCGGCTTCCGGCTCGTCCACCTGCGCCGCCGCGACGAGAGCCTCGACGCGATCTACCGGCGGATCGTGGGGGCCGACGGCGAGCAGCCGGGCAGTCCGGGCGGGACCTCCCTCGGGCCCGTCGGGGGACGCGAGATCGGCCGGGGGAGCGGGCAATGAGCACGACCGTCGGGACGCCCGCCCGGCCGACCGCCGGCCGCCGGCTCGGCTCGGCCTTCTCCGTGCCCGGGACCGGCTGGCGGATCGTCGCCGGCAAGGAGTTCGCGGACCATCTCCTGAGCGCCCGGTTCTTCGTCCTGCTCGTGATCCTCGGGCTGGCCGCCGCGACGAGCGTCTATGCCGCCTCGAGCGCGATCCGCGACGTCGCCGGCCAGGCGAGCGGCACCCCGTCGCTCTTCCTGCGCGCGTTCACCGTCGCTCCCGACCAGGTCCCGCCGTTCTACTCGCTCGTCGGCTTCCTCGTTCCGCTGCTCGGGATCGCCTTCGGCTTCGACGCCGTGAACGCCGAGCGCGCCCAGGGCACCCTGCCTCGCCTGCTCGCCCAGCCGATCTACCGCGACGACGTCGTGAACGGAAAGTTTGCCGCCGGCCTGGCCGTGATCGGGCTGATCCTGGGCGCGATGACGACGATCGTCGCCGCCCTTGCGATCATCCGCCTGGGGATCGTCCCGAGCGCCCCGGAGGTCGTCCGGATCGTCGCCTGGGTGATCGTCTCGATCGTCTACGTCGGGTTCTGGCTTGCCTTCGCGACGCTCTGCTCGGTCGCCCTGCGGCGGGCGGCCACCTCGGCCCTGGTCGCGATCGGGGCCTGGATCGCGATCACGATCTTCGCCGGCCTCGTCGTCTCGCTCATCGCCGGCGTCCTGGCCCCTGCACCGCCGGATGCGACCACCACCGAGCTGCTCAGCAACGCCCAGCTCCAGGAGTTCCTGGCCCGCCTCTCGCCGAGCACGCTCTACCAGGAGGCGACGGTCGTCCTGCTCAACCCGAGCGTCCGAACGATCGGCGTCGTCCTTCCCCAGCAGGTCGACCGGGCGATCCCCTCGACGCTTTCGCTCGACCAGAGCCTCCTGCTCGTCTGGCCCCAGGTCGTCGCTCTCGTCGGCCTGACGGTCGTCTCGTTCGCGATCGCCTACGTCCTGTTCATGCGCCAGGAGGTGCGGGCGTAGGGCCCGGCGCCGGCGTTCCCCGGCCGGATCGCTCAGTACTCCATCCCGGCCGGCGTCGCCGGCGCCTTTTCCTCGGGGATCTCGGCCACGAGCGCCTCGGTGGTCAGGACCATCCCGCCCACGGAGGCGGCGTTCTCGAGCGCGGAGTGGGTGACCTTGGCCGGATCGACGATCCCGGCCTCGACCATGTCGACGTAGTTCCCGGTCAGGACATCGAAGCCGAGCCGGGTGTTCTTTCGTTCGGCCTGGAGGCGCTTGACCGTCTCGACCACGACCGAGCCGTCGTAGCCGGCATTGATCGCGATCTGGCGCAGCGGCTCCTCGAGCGCCTGGCGCAGGCAGTTCGCCCCGATCGCCTCGTCGCCCTCGAGCCGGAGCTGCTCGAGCGCCCGGGCCGCCTCGAGCAGGACGACCCCGCCCCCGGGGACGATCCCTTCCTCGACCGCGGCCCGGGTCGCCGCCAGGGCGTCCTCGACCCGGTGCTTCTTGTCCTTGAGCTCGACCTCGGTGCTCGCCCCGACCTTGATGATCGCCACCCCGCCGGCCAGCTTGGCCAGCCGTTCCTGGAGCTTCTCGCGGTCGTAGTCGCTCGTCGTCTCCTCGATCTGGGCCTTGATCTGGTTGATCCGGGCCTTGATCTGGTCCGGATCGCCGCGACCCTCGACGATCGTCGTGGCGTCCTTGGTGGCCACCACCCGCCGGGCCCGCCCGAGGTCCTCGAGGTTGACCATGTCGAGCTTCTTGCCCAGCTCCTCGCTGATCACGGTCCCGCCGGTCATGACCGCCATGTCGCGCAGCATCTCCTTGCGCCGGTCGCCGAAGCCGGGGGCCTTGGCAGCGATGACGTTGATCACGCCGCGCAGCTTGTTCACCACGAGCGTTGCGAGCGCCTCGCCCTCGACGTCCTCGGCCACGATCAGGAGGTCCTTCCTGCCCGCCGCGATCAGCTTCTCGAGCGTCGGCACGAGGTCGGCGATGGCGCTGATCTTGCGGTCGGTGAGCAGGATGTAGGGGTCGTCCAGGACCGCCTCCATCCGGTCCGGATTGGTCACGAAGTAGGGCGAGAGATAGCCCTTGTCGAACTGCATCCCCTCGACGTACTCGGTCTCGTAGGCCAGCGTCTTCGATTCCTCGACCGTGATCACGCCGTCCTTGCCCACCCGGTCCATGACGTCGGCGATCAGGCTCCCGATCTCCGGGTCGTTGGCGCTGATCGAGGCCACGCTGGCGATCCCGGCGTGGCCCTCGACCGGGATCGCCGCCGCCCGGATCGCCTCGACCGCCGCGCTCGTTGCCTTCTCCAGGCCGCGCTTCATCTGCATCGGGTTCGCCCCGGCGGCCACGTTCCGGAAGCCCGATCCGACGATCGCCTGGGCGAGGACGGTGGCCGTCGTCGTCCCGTCGCCGGCGACGTCCTCGGTCTTCGTGGCGGCTTCCTTGAGGAGTCGTGCGCCGAGGTCCTCGAAGCGGTCGCCGAGCTCGATCTCCTTGGCCACGGTGACGCCATCGTTGACCACGAGCGGGACGCCGAACTTGCGCTCGAGGGCGACGTTGCGTCCCTTCGGCCCGAGGGTCGACTTCACCGCTGCGGCGAGCTCGTCGATCCCCCTGCGGAGCGCCGCCCGGGCCTCCTCGTCGTAGAGCACCTGCTTCGCAGTCATCGTCTCCCTGCCTTCCCTGGAATGTCCCGGATTGCGGTCACCGGGGGCGCAGCGGGACAGGACCACGGCGGGCGCAGGTCCCGCGCGCCGCGCTGGCTGTCGTGTTCAGCGTTCAGGATCGCGCCCCGGCCGCGCGACAGCCAAGGGCCGTTCGTCACCCGCCGGGCCGGGACGTCGCGCCCGGATCAGGCCTCGGCGCTCACCGCTGCCGGGCGCAGGATCGCCAGCAGCTCGGTGCTGTCGATGATCAGGTGGTCGGTGCCGTCGAGGCGGACCTCGGTCCCGCTGTACTTCGGGAAGAGGACCTGGTCGCCGACCGCGACCTTGATCGTCTCGTGGTCATCGCCGATCGCGACGACCTCGCCCCGCTGCGGCTTTTCCTTGGCGGTGTCGGGCACATAGAGGCCGCTCCTGGTCACGTTCTCCTCGGGCACGATGCGCACGAGGACACGGCTGCCGAGGGGCTGGACCTGGTCCGTCATTCGGGGTTTCCTCCCTGGTTCTTCGTGATCTGGACTGGACTGGACTGAGGGTGGCGAGGACCGGGCCGCCGGTCAGTGGGCGGAATGGGTCCCCAGTCCGAGGAGCTGGTCGATCCGCGCCTGGTCGAAGCCGACAATTGGCCGGCCGTCGATCTCGATCACCGGCACGCCCATCTGGCCGGTTCGCCGGACGAGGTCGCGTGCGGCGGCCGGGTCGCGGCTGACGTCCACCTCGCGGAACGGGACGCCCCGGCTGCGCAGGTACGCCTTGGCGCGGTTGCACCACGGACAGGTAGGGGTGGTGAAGACAAGGACCCGGTGCGTCCGGGCCGCGGCGGTCGTGGTCACGCCCCTGCCTCCAGGGCGGCGATCGCCCGCTCCAGGCGGGCCTTCGCCTCGGCCGCCACCGACTCGACCGCGGCGCTGCCGACGATGCCCAGCGCGGCCTGCGGGTCCATCGCCTCGACGACCGTCTGGCCCTGCTCCTCGCGGAGCACGACGTTGCACGGCAGGAGGGCGCCGATCGACGGTTCCGCCGACAGGGCCCGGTGGGCCAGGGGCGGATTGCACGCGCCGAGGATGAGGTAGGGCGGCCAGTCGACGCCCAGCTTCACCCTGAGCGTCGCCTGGACGTCGATCTCGGTCAGGATGCCGAACCCCTCGGCCTTGAGCGCCGCCTCGACGCGGGGGCGAGCCTCGGCGAGCGGGCCGGGGAGGCGGGTGGCGAACGTGTAGCCGGTGCGCGTGATCATCGTTACCTCGGCACAGGGTGAGCAGGACGGCCGGGGAACGCCGGCCGGGCGGCCGCGCCCTCGGACAGGACGACCGAACGTGGATGAGCGGGCGAGCGGGCGGCCAGGCGGCGGCCCACGATCCGGTGGACGACGTCGCAGGCCTCGACGATCTCCGGCTCCTCGAGCCGGTACAGGACGGTCGTGCCGACCCGGCGACCCTCGACCAGGCCGGCGTTGCGCAGGACCGCGAGGTGCTGGCTCGCGTTCGGCAGGCTGATCCCGATCCGGAGCGCCAGTTCGCCGACCGTCGCCTCGCCGTGACGCAGGGCGTCGATCAGCATCAGGCGCTTCGGGTCGGTCAGGACCTTGCACACCTCGGCGTGGAGCTGGTAGCGCTCGAGTCGGGGCTCGTCCCCGCCGGGCGATCCGGGCAGGCTGGTCATCGTCTCCTCCGCGCGTTCGCGGCATACCCCCGGTCCGGGGGTATGTGACTGTCAGCCTAGCAGCACTTGCGTGCTTGCGCAAGTGGCAGAGCAAGGAGCGCGGCCCGGGCGGTGATCGTGACGACCGGCCCGCCGATGGGTAGGATCGGCCCTGCCGGGACGCGCAGCAGCGTGGTTCGCTTGGCCCAGCACGCGACGGGAGGCCGCTTGATGCCGACGTTCGAACCGCTCCCAGCCGGATCGCTCTTCCGAGGCTGCGATCCTGCCTCGCTCCCGTTCGAGACGACCGCCGAGCTGCCCGACCTCGATGCGATCGTGGGCCAGGACCGCGCCGTGGAGGCCGTCCAGTTCGCGATCCAGATGCGGCGCGAGGGCTACAACCTGTTTGCCCTCGGGCCGGAAGGGATCGGCAAGCACACCGTCATCCGCCAGTACCTCGCCTCCCGCGCGGCGCGCGACCCGGTTCCCTCGGACTGGTGCTACGTCCACGACTTCGAGCAGCCCCAGAAGCCGCGCGCCCTGCGCCTGCCGGCCGGCCGGGGCGTCCAGCTGCGCGACGACATGGCCCGCTTCGCGACCGAGATCCGGAGCGCGATCCCGGCCGCCTTTGACACGGACCAGTACCGCAGCCGCAAGGAGGCGCTCGAGGACGAGCTGAAGGCCCGCCGGGAGCAGGCGATCGCGGAGCTCGAGCAGCATGCCCGCCAGCTCGGGGTCCTGATCATCCGGACCCCGGTCGGGGTCGGCTTCGCGCCTGCCCGCGACGGCGAGGTGATCAGCGCCGAGGAGTTCAAGAAGCTGCCCGAGGCCGAGCAGCGCCGCCTGACCGAGGCGGTCAAGACCCTCGAAGCACAGCTCGAGGAGACGCTGCGGAAGGTGCCGCGCTGGGAACGCGAGCACCGCGAGAAGGTCCGCCAGCTCGACCGCGAGGTGACCCGGACGGCGGTCGACCACCTCGTCGCCGAGCTCCGGGCGCGCTATGCCGACCTGCCCGACGTCGTCGCCTACTTCGAGGCGGTCGAAGCCGACGTCGTCGACAATGCAGCCGAGCTGCTGACGGCCGCCCAGGCCGAGACGGGCGGCCTGCCGGCCGCCCTCCGTTCGGCGGTCGCCGGCCAGGACGGCCCGGTCCTGAAGCGCTACCAGGTCAACCTGCTCGTCGACAACAGCGCCACGACCGGGGCGCCGGTGGTGTACGAGGACCACCCGACCTACCAGAACCTCGTCGGACGGGTCGAGTACGTCTCGCAGCTCGGCGCCCTCGTCACCGATTTCACCCTCGTCAAGCCGGGCGCGCTCCACCGCGCCAACGGCGGCTACCTCGTCCTCGACGCCCGCGATGTCCTGCTCCAGCCCTACGCCTGGGAGGGCCTGAAGCGGGCGCTCCGCGCCCGCGAGGTCCGGATCGAGTCGCTCGGCCAGGCGCTCAGCCTGATCAGCACCGTCTCGCTCGAGCCCGAGCCGATCCCGCTCGACCTCAAGGTCGCCCTCGTCGGCGACCGGCTCCTGTACTACCTGCTGTGCGAGCACGACCCCGACTTCCTCGAGCTGTTCAAGGTCCAGGCCGACTTCGAGGAAGAGATCGACCGGAACGCCGAGAGCAACCTGCTCTACGCCCGCCTGATCGGCACGATCGCCCGCCGCGAGGGGATCCGACCGCTCGACCGGGGGGCGGTGGCCCGGGTGATCGAGCATGCCTCGCGCCTGATCAGCGACGCGGAAAAGCTGTCGACCCACATGCGCAGCATCACCGACCTCGTCCGGGAGGCCGACCACTGGGCCGGCGACGCGGGCAAGGAACGCCTGACCGCCGAGGACGTCCAGCGCGCGATCGATGCCCGCCTGCGCCGGGCGGGCCGTCTGCGCGAGCGCGTCCAGGAGGAGATCCGGCGGGGCACGATCCTGATCGACACCGAGGGAGGCCGGGTCGGCCAGGTGAACGGGCTGTCGGTCACCCAGCTCGGCGAGCTCGCCTTCGGGATGCCGACCCGGATCACCGCCCGGGTCCGGCTCGGCCGGGGCGACGTCGTCGACATCGAGCGCGAGGTCGAGCTGGGCGGCCCGATCCACTCGAAGGGCGTCCTCATCCTGGCCGGCTTCCTCGGTGGGCGGTTCGCCGCCGAGCGCCCGCTGACGCTCCACGCCAGCCTCGTCTTCGAGCAGTCCTACAGTGGCGTGGAGGGCGACAGTGCCTCGCTGGCGGAGCTGTGCGCGCTCCTGTCGAGCCTCTCCGGCCTGCCGATCCGCCAGGAGCTGGCGATCACCGGTTCGGTCAACCAGCACGGCGCGGTCCAGCCGATCGGCGGGGTGAACGAGAAGATCGAGGGCTTCTTCGATGTCTGTGCTGCGCGCGGGCTGACCGGCAGCCAGGGCGTCGTCATCCCGGCCGCGAACCGCAAGAACCTGATGCTCCGGCGCGACGTCGTCGAGGCGGCCGAGGCAGGGCGGTTCCACGTCTACGCGGTCGAGACGGTCGACGAGGCGATCGCGCTCCTGACCGGCCGGCCGGCGGGCGAGCCCGGCGAGGACGGGACCTACCCGCCTGACTCGGTGAACGGGCTCGTCGATGCCCGGCTTGTCGAGCTCGCCGAGCTCGCCCGCGAGTACGCCCGCGAGCCCGAGGAGGACGGCGGGTCGGCGACCGACCCGGGCGGTGGCTCCCGCTCGGGCGAGGGCCCGGGTGAGGGGCCGGGCGAGGGGCCGGGCGAGGGGTCCGGCCCGGGTGAGGGCCCGGGCGGCGATCGCGATCCTGCCGAGGGCGGGCAAGGAGATGGTGATGGGCTGGTTCAGAGCACCGGTTCCCGGTCTCCCGTATCCCGACCGGGAGGAGGCCGGACGCCGGCTCGGCGAGCGCTTCGCGACCCGTCCTGACCGGCGGGAGCTGCGGTCCCGGGCGGTCGTGCTCGGCATTCCCCGTGGGGGCGTCCCCGTCGCGGCCGCCGTCGCCCGCGAGATCGGCGCGCCGCTCGACGTCGTCGTCGCCCACAAGCTGGGGGCGCCCGGTCAGCCGGAGCTCGCGATCGGCGCCGTGGCCGCCGACGGGACGGTCCTCATCGAGCCCTGGGGACGCGAGCTCGTCGGCGGAGACGAGGCCTACCTGCGCCGGGCGGCCGAGGACGAGATCACCCGGGCCCGCCGCCGCGAGCAGGCGCTTCGCCGCGGCCGGCCGGCGGTCGACCTGCGCGGCCGGACGGCGATCGTCGTCGATGACGGGATCGCGACCGGGGCGACGATGCACGTCGCGGTCCTCGCCGCCAAGGCGGCCGGGGCGACGAAGGTGATCGTGGCCAGCCCGGTCGGGGCGGCCGAGTCGGTCGCCCGGTTGCGCTCGGTCGCCGACGAGGTCGTCGTCCTGGCCACCCCCGAGCCGTTCTATGCCGTGGGCGAGTTCTATCTCCGGTTCGGCCAGGTCGACGACGAGGAGGTGGCGGCGCTCCTGGCCGCCGGGGCACGACCGGCCGGGCACGACGCCGCGCCGGAGTCCGGCGCACCGCCTCAGGCCGGGCCCGGCCGGACGGCCGAGGAGGGGCAGCGATGACCAGTTCCGGAGCCCGCCACGAGATCCTCTCCCACACCGCCGACGTCGGCCTGCGGGTCGAGGCACCGGACCTGGTGGCCCTCTTCGACGAGGCCGCCGCCGCCCTGGCCGAGCTTGCGGCAGACGTTCCGGCCGGGGCCCCGGAGCTGCCGCCCGAGCGGGTCGAGCTCGAGGCGGCCGACCTGGCCGGCCTGGCCTACGAGTGGCTGAACGAGCTGATCGGACTCGCCGACGTCCGCCGGGCCGCCCTGGTCGGGGGACGCGTCGAGCGGCTCGAGCAGCTCCCTCCGCCGGGCGACCCGGGTGACGAGGGGTCGTGGACCTGGCGCCTCGAGGGCACGGTCCGCCTGGCCCGGTTCGAGGGGGGAGCGGTCCGGCCGCGGGTCGGGGTGAAGTCGGCGACATACCACGGCCTGCGCGTCGAGCCCTCGGGCGCAGGCTGGACGATGACCGCGTACCTCGACGTGTGAGGTGATGGCGATGGCACGCGCGAGCCGTGGAGCACGAACCTCGGCCGCCCCGGCAGCCCCGCCCGCCCCGGCAGAGCAGAAGCCGATCTCCCGCGGGCCGACCGGCCCCGGTCTCCCGGCCGCTGGCCCGCTCCGGATCGAGCGGATCGACCCCTACCGCTGGCGGATCGAGCGTGACGAACGGCGCGGGATGCGGGTCGAGGGGATCGTCTACGCCGACGACCGGCTGATGCGCACCCTGCGCGACGATCCGGCCCTCCAGCAGGTGGCGAACGTGGCTACCCTGCCCGGGATCGTCGGAGCCTCGCTGGCGATGCCCGACGTCCACTGGGGCTACGGCTTCCCGGTCGGCGGGGTCGCCGCGACCGAGCTCGAGGGCGGGGTCGTCAGCCCGGGTGGAATCGGGTTCGACATCAACTGCGGCGTCCGGATCATCCGCACCGACCTCGCGGTCGAGGAGATCCGGGCCGTCCTGCCCCGGCTGGCCGACGCCCTCTTCGCCGCGGTGCCCTCGGGGGTCGGGGCCCGGGCCGGGCACCGGCTCCGGCGCGACGAGCTCGACGAGGTCCTGCGCGACGGCTCGCGCTGGGCGGTCGGCCGGGGGTTCGGCTGGGCGGACGACCTCGAGCGGACCGAGGAGGGCGGGCGGCTCGCCGGTGCCGACCCCGCCGCCGTCTCGGCCCGGGCCCACGACCGCGGCGCCGACCAGCTCGGCACGCTCGGCTCGGGCAACCACTTCCTCGAGGTCGAGGTCGTCGACGAGATCGGCGACACCGCCGCGGCCGAGGCGTTCGGCCTCCGCTCCGGCCAGGTTGTCGTCTCGATCCACTGCGGTTCGCGCGGCCTTGGCCACCAGGTCTGCACCGACCATGTCGCGGTCATGGACCGGGCGATGGGCCGCTACGGGATCCGCGTCCCGGACCGCCAGCTCGCCTGCGCGCCGCTCGGCTCGGGCGAGGCCCGGGCGTACCTCGGGGCGATGGCCGCCGCCTCGAACTTCGCCTGGGCGAACCGCCAGCTGATCGCCCACCACGTCCGGGGTGCCTTCGAGCGGGTCCTCGGCCGGAGCGCCGAGCAGCTCGGGATGCGCCTCGTCTACGACCTCAGCCACAACATCGCCAAGCTCGAGCGCCACCGGGTCGGGGGGAGGACGGTCGACGTGTGCGTCCATCGCAAGGGCGCCACCCGGGCCTTCCCGGCCGGCCATCCCGACGTCCCCGAGGTCTACCGGTCGGTCGGCCAGCCGGTCTTCGTGCCCGGGGACATGGGCCGCTACTCGTACGTCGCGGTCGGTGCGCCGGGGGCGATGGAGCAGACGTTCGGCTCGACCTGCCATGGCGCCGGGCGCAACCTGTCGCGCCATGCCGCCCTGCGCGAGCTGCGCGGCGTCTCGATCGCCGACCAGCTCGCACGGGCGGGGATTCTGGTCCGGGCCGAACGCTACGACCTGCTCGCCGAGGAGGCGTCGCTGGCCTACAAGGATGTCGCGACCGTGATCGAGGTGGCCGAGGGGGCCGGTCTCGTGCGCCGGGTGGCGCGCCTCCGGCCGCTGGCCGTGATCAAGGGCTGAGCGGGGGAGCCGATGCGCCGGCTGCTCCTCGTCCTTGCCGCGGGCGGGCTTGCCCTCGCTGCGGTCGTCCTTGCCGGGACGTTGCTTGCCCCGCCCCCGGTCCAGGTCGAGACCGCCCTTGTCAGCCGCGGGACGATCGAGACGGTCGTCGAGCTGAGCGGGACGATTGCCCCCGCGACGAGCCGCGAGCTCGCCTTCGGCACGGCCGGGACCGTTGCCCAGGTCGCGGTCCGGGCCGGCGACCGGGTTCGCGCCGGGCAGCTCCTCGCTCGCCTCGAATCCGACGCGCTCGAGGCCCAGGTCGCCGCGGCGCGGGCCTCGCTGGCGAGCGCCGAGGCCCGCCTCGAGGCCGATCGCGCCGGTCCGAGCGCGATCCAGCGGGCCTCGGCCCGGGATCCGGTCGTCGCGGCCGAGGCCCAGCTCGCCGCCGCCCGCCAGTCGGCGTCCGACGTCCGGGCCCAGAACGACCAGGCCGTGGCGGCCGCGCGCGACGGGCTGGCGAGCGCCGAGGCCAGGCTCGCCGCCGACCAGGCCGCCGGCGCGCCGCCGGCGACGCTCGCTGCCGACGAGACGGCCGTGGCGAGCGCCCGGTCCCAGCTCGAGGCGGCCGAGCTGCGCCGGACCGCCGCCGTCCACCAGGCCGAGGCGGCGGTGACGGCGGCGCGGGACGGCCTCGTCGCCGCCCGCCACGCCTACCAGGTCCGGGTGGCACCGACGCCGGCGGCGGTCCTGCGGGCCGACGAGGCGGCGCTCGCCAGCGCTCGGGCCGCCCTCGTCCAGGCCGAGCGGGCGCTCGAGCTGGCGGCGCTCCGGGCGCCGATCGCGGGGACCGTGACCGAGGTCGGCTTCGCGGTCGGGGACCGGATCGGCGCAGCCGGGGCGACCGCGTCGACGGCCGGGGCGACCGGGTCGCCGGGCGGAACGGTCGGGATCGCCCCGAGCGGCGCCCGGATCGTGCTCGCCGATCTCGATCGCCTCGAAGTCGCCGCGACCGCGTCCGAGATCGACGTCGTCGGCCTGTCCACCGGGCAGGTCGTGACGGTCACGCTCGATGCGCTGCCGGGTGTCGACCTGCGCGGCACGATCTGCGAGATCGGGCTCACCGGCACCGCCGACCAGGGAGCGACCGAGTACCCGGTCCGGGTCTGCCTCGAGGTCGGCGACCCGCGGCTGCGGGTCGGGATGAGCGCGAGCGTCTCGGCCGTCGTGGCCCGCCACGAGAACGTCCTGCTCGTCCCGTCGGGAGCGGTCCGGCTTGTCGGCGGCCGGCACCTGGTCCGCCGGCTCGAGGCGGACGGCACGATCCGCGAGGTCGAGGTCGAGGTCGGGCTGCGGAGTGCGACCCGGACCGAGGTCGTGGCCGGCCTGGCCGACGGCGACCGCGTCGTCGTCTCCCGCTCGCCTGCGGCGCCGTAGCCCCGGCCGCGATGACCACGCCGGCACCCGGGCGTGCCGTCCGGCCGCCAGCCGCAGAGGCGGAACCCCCGATCGTGGTCATGCGCGGGATCGAGAAGACATACCGGCCGGCCGGCGCCGGTTCGATCGCCGCGGCGCCGGCCGTGCGGGCCCTGCGCGGGATCGACCTCGAGATCGCGGCCGGCGAGTTCGTGGCCGTGATCGGCCCCTCGGGCTCGGGCAAGAGCACGCTCATGAACCTGCTCGGCTGCCTCGACGTCGCCGACCGGGGGACGTACCTGCTGAACGGGACCGACGTCGGAACCCTGGACGACGACGCGCTGGCGCGGATCCGGAACCGGTTCGTCGGCTTCGTCTTCCAGCAGTGGAACCTCCTGCCCCGGACCTCGGCCCTGGGGAACGTGATGCTCCCGCTCGCCTATCGGGGCGATCCGGACCGGCGGGCAAAGGCGCTTGCCGCCCTCGCCGCGGTCGGGCTCGAGGGGCGGGCCGGCCATCGGCCGAACGAGCTCTCGGGCGGCGAGCAGCAGCGCGTGGCGATCGCCCGGGCGCTCGTCACCGAGCCGGTCCTGCTCCTGGCCGACGAACCGACGGGCAACCTCGACAGCGCCACCGGGGCCGAGATCCTCGCCCTCTTCGAGCAGCTCCACGCCGCCGGGCGGACGCTCGTGATCGTCACCCACGACCCCGCCGTCGCCGCGCGTGCCGGGCGCCAGGTCCACCTGCGCGACGGGCGGATCGAGGAGGATCGGCGTGCCCCTGGCTGACACGATCGCGACCGCGCTCGATGCGCTGGCGGTCAACCGGCTCCGCTCGGCACTCACGATCCTCGGTGTCACGATCGGGGTGGGGGCCGTGATTGCGATGGTCTCGCTCGGCCAGGGGGCCTCGGATGTCGTCCAGGCGACGCTCGAGGGGCTCGGCACGAACGTCGTCTTCGTCACCCCCGGGTCGCGCACGACCGGGTTCGCCCAGGTCGCCGGCGGGGCGTCGACGAGCCTGACGATCGACGACGCGCGGGCGCTCGAAGCCCCCGGGGCCGTCCCCGACGCGGTCGCCGTCGAGCCCGAGCAGGCCGGCTTCGTGACCGTCGTCGCCGGCGGCACGAGCCTCTCGGTCCGCCTCGTCGGGACGACCGCGGCCTATGCCGTCGTCCGCGACTGGGGAGCCGGCGTCGGAGTGTTCCTGTCCGACGGCGACGTGACGAGCGCGGCGCCGGTCGCGCTCCTCGGAGCGGCAACCGCGACGACGCTGTTCGGCGACCCGGAGGCCGCGATCGGCCAGGCCGTGACCGTCCGGGTCAGCCAGGGCCGGACGGTCCGCTCCGTCCGGCTGCGCGTCATCGGCGTCCTCGAGCCGAGAGGCCAGGTCGCGGGCTTCTTCAACCGCGACGAGCTGATCGTGGTCCCGGTCACGACCTCCGAGCGGCGGATCTTCGGCCGCGAGAGTGTCAGCGCGATCCTCGTCTCGGCGGCCTCGGCCGAGGCGATGCCCCAGGTCCAGCGCGACGTCGAGGATCTCCTCCGCCGCCGGCACGGGCTGGCCGAGGGCGAGCGGGCCGACTTCACGGTCCAGACCCAGCAGGACCTGCTCGCGGCGGCGACGCTGACCGCCGACATCTTCACGATCCTGCTCGGCGCGATCGGCGGGATCAGCCTCCTCGTCGGCGGGATCGGGATCATGAACATCATGCTCGTCAGCGTCACCGAGCGGACCCGCGAGATCGGCCTGCGCAAGGCGCTCGGCGCCCGCCGGCGCGACATCCTCGCCCAGTTCCTCGTCGAGGCGGTCGTCCTGACCACGATCGGCGGTGGCCTCGGGATCGGGCTGGGGATCGGCGGCTCGCTCGCGATCAGCGCCGTCAGCCCGATCAGGGCGGTCGTCTCGCCCGCCGCGGTGGCGATCGCGATCGTCATCTCGGTCGCGGTCGGGATCGTGTTCGGCCTCTACCCGGCCCGCCGGGCGGCGCTCCTCCAGCCGATCGCAGCCCTGCGCGCGGAGTGAGCCCCGGCCGGCCGAGGACCGGCTCCGGCACGCCCGCGATCGGTGTCGCCGCGCCGGACCGGCGGCTGACGCCGCCGCGCCGGACCCGCAGCCGGGGTGGTCGCAACCGTCCTGCAACCAGGCCGGTACCGCTCCGCTGCCGATTCGCCGGGAGGGACCGGATAGGCTTCTGGCTCGGGGCCGCGAGCGATGCGTCGCGGCCGCCCGGACCGATCAGCGCGATGCGTCCCGTGCGAACCGCATCTGCCCGACCACCCGCATCAGGACCGCCGGAGGCGCGACATGTTCCGACCACTTGACGCCGACCTTTCGTCACCGCAACGCGGCCGCACGCCGGTCACCTGCGTCGCCTGCGGTTGCCGGCTCGAGGCCGCGAGCGGGGCGCGGGACGGCGAGTACCGCCACTTCGGACCGTTCGCCGGTCGTGATGCGCGGGGCTGCCGGGTCGACTGCGTGACCCTCGTCCACGACTCGAGCGGGCGACCGGTCCTCGCCTCGATCGCCTAGCCCCTCGGCCCGAGCCGGACGGCGGCGAAGAGCCCCCGGACGGCGGCGAGAGGGCGGCGCTACTCCCGCTCGGCGCCAGCCCCCGCTCGGCGCTACGGCGTGTCCCGCCCGGCCTCGATCCGGTAGCCCACGGCGCGGACGGGGACGATCGCCGGTCCGCCCGCTTCGGCGAGCTTGGCCCGCAGCCGGGCCAGGTGCGGCTTCAGCCAGAGCAGGTCCGGGTCCGCCTCGTCGGGCCAGCCTGCCCGGGCGAGCCGGGCGTGGGCGACGACGTCTCCGCCGGCCCGGACGAGCGCTTCGAGGAGCCGGTACTCGGTCGGAGTGAGGGGCAGGACCGCCGGTCCGATCCGGGCCTCGTGGCGGCGCGGGTCGATCTCGAGCCGGCCTGCCCGGAGCGGTCCCCCGGCCGGGCCGGTTCCCGGCGCGAGCACCCCCTCGACCCGGCGCATGACGGCGGCGATCCGGGCCAGCAGCTCGGCCCGCCCGAACGGCTTGGTCAGGTAGTCGTCGGCGCCCAGGCCAAGGGCCCGGACCTTGGCCGTCTCGGCGCTCTCGCCGCTGACCACGATCACCGGCGCGGTGCCCAGGGCCCGGATCTGGCCGATCACCGAGAACCCGTCCGGGCCGGGCATGGCGAGGTCGAGCAGGACGACGTCGGGCGACTCCTCGCGGTAGCGCCGGACCGCCGTCAGCCCGTCGTAGGCGGTGATCACCTGGTGCCCCTCGGTCCCGACGAGGGCGGTGATCGCGCCGACCATGGCCGGGTCGTCGTCGACGACGAGGATGCGCAGCGGCCGCGGCCGGGTCACGCGCCGCCCTCCCGGATCCGGCTCACCGGCGGACCTCAGACCGCGACCGCCGCCGGGAGGGCGACGACGAAGCGGGCCCCCGCCGGCTCGGCCGGTTCGCACCACAGGTGGCCGCGCATCGACTCGGCCAGCCGTCGGGCGGCGAACAGCCCGATCCCGGAGCCGCGGGCGGTGTGGGTGTCGCGCCGGGCGTACGGCTCGAAGATCCGCTCGCGCCACTCGGGCGGGATCCCCGGCCCCTCGTCGGCGACCCCGATCCGGACGATCCCCTCGACGAGCGAGGTGTCGATCGTGATCGTCGTCCCCGGTGGCGCGTACTTGACCGCGTTCTCCACGAGGTGCTCGACGATCTGGCGCAGCCGCGGCGGGTCGGCGAGCACCTGGCGCCGGACGGTCGGTCGAAGCTCGACCCGGTGCTGGCGCAGGAGCGGGGTGAGTTCCTCGACCGTCTCGCCGAGGAGCGCGACGACGTCGGTCGGCACGACCTCGACCGGCTGGTCCTCGGTCTGGCGGACCGAGGCGAGGATCGAGTCGACCAGCCGGTCGAGGCGCTCGATCTGCTCGATCGTCGCCCGATGCCACTCGGCACGCAGGGTGCGGCGCTCGAGGTCACGCGACTCGCGACCGTCGAGCTCGGGTTCCTCGGCCAGCAGGTCGGCGTAGGCGCGGACGACCGCGAGGGGCGTGCGCAGCTCGTGGGTCACGAGCGCAATCAGCTCGCTGCGGGCCTCGTCGATCGCGCGCAGCTGCTCGAGCTGCGCCTCGGCCTCGCGCTGGAGGCGGCCCTTCTCGACGATCCCGGCCAGGATGTCGGCGATCGCGCCGAGCTGCTGGACGTCGTCGGGGGTGAAGTCGCGGGGCCGCTCGGTCTGGACGTTCAGGACGCCGACGACCTGGTCGTGCCAGGAGAGCGGCACCGAGAGCATCGAGGCCACGAACCGGCGCTGGTCGAGGCCGCGGACCCACAGGAAGCGCGGCTCGGCGCGCACGTCGGGGATGACCATCGGGCTGCGTCGGGCGGCGACGAGGCCGGTGATCCCCTGGCCGAACGGGACGCGGGCGCGCCCGATCTGGTAGCGGTCGAGCCCGGTCGTCGCGGCCAGGGTGAGGCGCTCGCCGTCGCGGTCGAGGAGGTAGAGCGACGAGACGTCGGCGTGGAGGGCGTCACGCGTGCCGTCGACGACGATCTCGAGCAGCTCTTCCCACGTCCGGGCGGTCGTGGCCAGTCGGGCTACCTCGTGGAGGAAGCGCAGGCGCTCGATCTGTTCCTCGTGGCCGTCGGGCTGGTCCGCAAGCGCCGACGCGGGCAGGGCGCGACCGGCGCCGGTCGGGCGCCCGGGACGGTCGGACGGGCCGGGCCTGGAGCTCGTCATGCTCACCACGATACAAGCCTATGGCGAACACGCCGGGCGAAGGTTGCGGGGTGGTTGCGCCCCGGTGGAGAGTCCGGACCGGTCGAGCCCCGGGCGCCGGTCGAGCCCCGGGGCGCGAGTGCAGCCCGGCGGCGACGAGGTCGCCGCCGGGCTGCGGACCGCCTGTCAGCGTGCCGGGCGGCTGCGGCGAACGAGGGCCGTAGCGAGCAGGCAGCCGAGGCCGGCCGCCACGAGGACCGCCAGGCCGAACCCGTACGGTCCGGGCGCGGTTTCCGGACCGGAGCCGGCGGTGGAGGTCGGCGGCACGGTCAGCGCCGGTGTCGCGGGCGGGGAGACGACCGGTGCGCTGACGGTCACCCCGAGCTGGCCGCGCAGCTCGCCGGCCGGGTTGGCCGCGGTGTGGAGGTTGACGTACGTGTTGCCCGCCCGGATCGCCTCGAGCGCCCCGGCGAACGTGGTCACCCCGCCGGTCGGGGTGAGGTTGGTGGCGCCCAGCGTTCCGGCCGCCGGGCTCGTTCCGACCCCGGAGAGCGGGAAGAGGATCCCGCCGTTCGCGCCGGCCGCGCCGAGGTGGATGTGGCCGGCCGCCGGCGCCGAGGTCATCCCGCTCCAGGTCAGCCACCAGGTGATCGCGTCGCCGGCGGCGTTGATCACGACGGTCGCGTCGCCAGTCGCCGCGCCGGTCACCGGCGGGACCTCCTGGCTCCCCGTCAGCGGGGTGGAGAAGCCCTGGGCGCCGCCGGCGACCGCCAGCTGCCCGCGCAGCTCGCCGGCCGGGTTGGCCGCGGTGTGGAGATTGACATAGGCAGTGCCCGCCCGGATCGCGTCGACCGCCGCCGAGAAGCTCGTCACTCCGCCCGTGGCGACGAAGTCCGAGGCGTCGAGGGTTCCGACGAACGGGCTTGGCCCCGCCGCGAGCGGGAACATCACCCCGCCGTTTGCGCCCGCCGCTCCGAGGTGGATATGAGCCGCGGCGAGCGGACCGCTCAGGCCCTGGTACTGGACAAGGTAGCGGATCGTCGTCCCGTCGGGGCTCAGGACGAACGTCGCCGAGCCGGTTGCCGAGGTGGCGACCGCCGGGACCTCGGCGGCGCCCGAAAGGGTCGTTGTCCACACCTCGCCGCTCGCCGCCGCGGCGTTCGCGCCGGCCGGCAGGGCGAGCAGTCCCGCGATCACGGTCAGGATCCCGATCTGTCGTCTCATCCTCGTCCTCCTCCATCGAGTGATCGCCGTTCCTCGGGCGAGGACCGGCTGACAGTCGATACGCCGGAAGCCGGCGCCCGGATCTTTCGACCGCCCCACGAGCAGGGCGGACGGTCACCGAAACCGGGCCGCCCGGGCCGGCGTATCCGGGAACAGGACCGGAGATCGGGCTGACGACTGGAGGCGGCGATGGTGATCGGGGGCAGGCGAGGTCGTCTGGCGGGGAGTGTCGGCCTTGCGGTCGCGCTCTGGGGCGCGGGCCTGATGACCGGCCCGGTTCTTGCGGCTGGGGCGGAGGTGACGATTGCGAACTTCGCCTACACGCCTGCGAGCGTGTCGATCTCCGCCGGCGAGCGCGTGCTCTGGACGATGGGCAACGACCCGGAGCAGCACACGGTGACCCCCGATGTCGCCGGCGCGTTCACCGGCAGCGGGATCCTCGACCGCGGCCAGACGTTCCAGGCCACGTTCGCCACGCCCGGCACGTACCCGTACCACTGCCAGCTCCATCCGTTCATGAAGGGGACGGTCGTGGTCACCGCTGGATCGGCGACCCCGACGCCGACGGTGGCGCCGACCGCCACGCCGCGCCCGACGAGCACGCCGCGCCCGACCACGACCGCGCGGCCGACGAGCACGCCTCGCCCGACCGCGACGGCGCGCCCGACCGCGACCGCGACCGCGTCTGCGACTCCGACCCAGAGCGCGGCGGCGCCACCGACGAGTTCGCCAGCAAAGGCGTCCCCGGAGAGCGCCGCGCCGACGGCGGGACTGGCCGGCGCGGGCAGTCCGAGCCCCTCGGCGAGCTCGCCGCCACCGTCGGGTCCGACCGCCGGCCCGGTGCCGGTCACCGGCGAGGGCGGCGAGCCTGGCGGTGGGCTGCCGCTCGTGCTCGCCGGGCTGGGCGTCGTCCTCGTCGTCGTCCTGCTCCTGGCCCGCGTCGCCCTGGCGCGCCGGTAGCCGCCCGCGCCTGCGGCCCTACTTGCGCGGTGGTGCAACCAGGTGGTGCTATCCTGTCCGCCACCCTGCCAGGGTTCGCACCGGCCAATCGGGTCGCACCGGGCAGGGACGATGACCGGTCCGGTCCGGACCGCAGCCGAGGTCGATCGCCCGATGCACTGGTTCCAGCGTCCTGCCACCCCGCCCCTCGAGGAGCTCGATCCGCCCCAGGTGGCCGACGAGCTGGCTGCCTCCCCGGGCGTCCTGGTCGATGTCCGCGAGGCGCACGAGTACCGGGCCGGCCGGGCCGCGTCCGCGCTCCACATCCCCCTCGGCCAGCTCGCCGGCCGTGCGGCCGAGCTGCCCCGGGACCGCCCGATCTTCCTGATCTGCGCCACCGGCAACCGGAGCAAGGTGGCCGCCCACATCCTCCTGAACGCGGGCTTCAGCCGGGCGGTCAACGTCCGGGGCGGAACCGTGGCCTGGATGCGCCACGGACTGCCGATGACCCGCTGACCGACCGGTCGCCTTCCCGGCCCCCGCCGCGCCTTCCTCCCGGCCGCGCCGCCCGGCTCGCAGGTCCGGCCCGGGTCCCGGCGGTCAGAGGTCCGGTGCCACCCTGGCCAGCCGCTCGGCCGCCCGCTCGAGGTCGGTCATGCTCGTCGCGATCGTGAACCGCAGGTGGCCCTCGCCCGCCTCGCCGAAGGCGATCCCGGGGACGGCGGCGATGTCGCCCTGCTCGAGCAGTCGCTCGGCGAGGGCGACGCTGTCGAGCCCGGAGCGCGGGAAGCGCGGGAAGAGGTAGAACGCGCCGTCGGGCGCCCGGCACTCGATCCCCTCGATCGCGTTCAGCGCCTCGACCATGAACCGGCGCCGCTCGGCGTAGGCCGCGACCATCTCGGCCACGCAGTCCTGGGGACCGGTCAGCGCCGCCACCCCGGCGGCCATGGCGAACGACGAGGCCGAGGTCACCCCCTGGCTGTGGAGGTTCATCGCCAACGTGGCCACGGGCTCGGGGGCCGCCAGCCAGCCCAGTCGCCAGCCGGTCATCGCGTAGGCCTTGCTGAAGCCGTTGATGACCACCGTCCGCTCGGCCATCCCCGGTTCCGCGGCGAGGCTGTGATGGACCGCACCGTCGAACACGAGGTGCTCGTAGATCTCGTCGCTGATCACGTACAGGTCGGCGTCGTGGGCGACCCGCACGATCGCATCGATCTCCTCGCGCCCGAGGACCCGGCCGGTCGGGTTGTTCGGGCTGTTGACGAGCAGGACCTTCGAACGCTCGCTGAGCGCGCCCCGCAGGCGCGCCTCGGTGATCCGGTAACCGTCGCTCGCTGGCAGCGCAACGCGGACCGCCCGGGCGTCGTTCAGTTCGACCATCGGCCCGTAGCTCACCCAGGCCGGGTCGAGGACGAGCACCTCGTCGCCGGGGTTGACGAGCGCGGCGAGGGCGACGAAGAGCGCCCACTTCGCCCCGGGGGTGACGATCACCTGGTTCGGCCGGACCCGGACGCCGTTCTCGCGCTCGAGCTTGTCGACGATCGCCTCGATCAGGGCCGGCCTGCCGCGCGCCGGCGGGTAGTGGGTGTCACCGGCCCGCAGGGCGGCCTCGGCCGCCTCGACGATGTGGCGTGGGGTCGGGAAGTCGGGGTCGCCGCCGGCGAGGGCGATGATGTCGCGCCCCTCGGCGCGCAGGGTGCGGGCGCGATCCGAGACGGCGATCGTGGCCGACGGTTCGGTCCGGCCGAGACGGGTCGAGAGCGGCTTCACCGGGTCCTCCAGGGCAGGGCGGGTTGCAGGCAGCGGGCCGGCCGGGGACCGGCGCCGTGCGTATCATCGCGCCTCCCGCCGGGTCGGTGCGCGGGAGGGGCGCCGGACCTTCGGCTTCAGGCCGTCGGGGCGCCTCGAGGCGGCGCCAGGTCGAGGCCGAGCAGCTCGACCAGCTCGCGCAGGTCGGCCTTCGTCGTCTCGTCGAGCGAGGCGGCCGGCGCCCGGACGTGGGCCGAGTCGATCGCACCGCGGAGCTGGTAGAGGTGCTTGCGCAGGGCGAGGTTGATCCCGGCCTGGTTCTCGAAGCGGATGAGCGGCAGGGCGCGATGGAAGGCCGCTCGCGCGCCCTCGAGGTCGCCGGTCGTGAAGCGCGTCCAGATCTCGACCAGGATCTCCGGGAAGCCGAAGCCGGTCATCGTCCCGATCGCGCCGCGCCGGAGCTCCTCGAGGAGGAACAGTCCGCCCAGGCCGCCGAAGATCCGGACATCGGGGTTGGCGGCGAGGACGGCACTCGTCTTGGGCGCCGTCGGCTCGTCCTCGAGCTTCAGGAAGCGCAGGCGGGGATGCTCGCCGGCGAGGCGGCCGATGAACTCCGGGCTCATGAACACCCCGCTCGAGGGCGGGTAGTCCTGGACGACGATCGGCAGGCCGACGGCCTCGACGAGGTCCAGGTAGTGGCGGCGGAGGGCGGCCTCGTTCGGCCGCGAGAGGGCGGGCGGTCCGACCATCAGCGCCCGCGCCCCGAACGCCTCGGCCTGGCGGCTGAGGGCGAGGCAGCGATCGGTCGCGGCGTGGGTCGTGCCGACGCACACGGGCACCCGGCCCGCCGCCGTCTCGATCGTCCGGACCACGACCCGTTCGCGTTCCGCGTCGGAGAGCTTGCCCGCCTCGCCCATCACCCCCAGGATCGTCAGGCCCTGGACGCCCCGGCCGATGACGAACTCGACCAGCCGCCCCAGGCTCGGCTCGTCGAGGGCACCGTCAGGTGCGAACGGCGTGGGCAGGATCGTCCAGACACCGCGCAGGAAGGCGAACGGATCGGGTTCGCGGCCATCGTTCACGTCGGGCATCGTAGCCGGCCTCCGGGCGTCGCGTCGGGTCCGCTCAGTCCGTGATCACGAGGACCGCCGCGCCGTCGATCTCACCTCGGGCCAGGCGGGCCAGGGCCTCGTTCGCCTCGGCCAGGGCGAACGGCTCGACGCTCGTCCGGATCGGGATCGCCGCCGCCAGGTCGAGGAACTCGCGGGCGTCCCGGCGGGTGAAGTTGGCCACGCTCCGGATCGAGCGCTCCCACCACAGGAGCTCGTACCTGAACTCCGGGATCCGGTCGAGGTGGATCGCGTTGATCGCCACGGTCGCACCGCGCTCGAGCGTCGCCAGCGCGGCGACGACGACCTCGCCGACCGGGGCGAACGTGATCGCCGCATCGAGCGCGACCGGCGGCCGCTCGTCGTAGCCGCCGACCCAGGCCGCCCCCAGTGCCAGGGCTCGGCGGCGCTCCCGCTCCGAGCGGGTGAAGACGTAGATCTCGCAGCCCCAGTGGCGGGCCACCTGGATCGCCAGGAGGGCCGAGGCGCCGAAGCCGAACAGCCCGAGCCGCCCGCCCGGCTCGATCCCCGAGACCTTCAGCGAGCGATAGCCGATCACCCCGCCGCAGAGCAGCGGCGCCGCGGCCAGGTCGGCGAAGCCGGCCGGGAGCCGGAGGGCGAAGTCGGCCCGCACGGTCAGCCGGGTCGCGTAGCCGCCGTCGCGATCCCAGCCCGTGAACCGGGCCTCGGGGCAGAGGTTCTCGCGCCCGCTCCGGCAGGCAGGGCAGACCCCGCACGCGCTCGCCAGCCAGGCGACGCCGGCCCGGTCGCCGACCGCCCAGCCCTCGGCCGACCGACCGACGGCCACGACCTGCCCGACGGCCTGGTGGCCGGGCACGATCGGCAGCCGGCGAGCCTCGAGGTCCCCCTCCGCGAGCTGGAGGTCGGTCCGGCACACCCCGCAGGCGCTGACCTCGACGACGAGCTCGTCATCGGCCGGGATCGGATCGGGCAGCTCGACGAGCTGGAGGGGTCCGCCGGAGGCCGGGCCGGGCTGCTGGAGCTGCATCGCGCGCATCAGCCGGATCGTACCCCCGGTGCGGGCCGGAGCGCCCGGAGGTCAGGCTGTCGTCCCGACCTCCGGGCCGGGTCGAAGGGTCGCCGGCCGGGCGCTCGCGCCGTGCCCGATGACGCTCAGCGCGCCGGGGAAGAAGACGGCCAGGTCGAGGTCCGCCTCGACCGACTCGACGGCGTAGCGGTTCACCCAGGCGAACGGGTGCTCGACGCCCCGGCCGGTCCGGTCGCCGGCCAGGCTGACCCGCGCCGAGGAGAGGAGGACGAACGTTCCGCCGGGCCGGGCCAGGGCCCGCCCCGGGTCGAAGCCGGGCAGGGTCGGGAGGAGACCCTCGACCAGGTACGGACCGACCGCCAGCGCCAGTTCGTGCCACGAGGCGTGGACGGGAGCCGGTGTGGACGGAGGGGCGACGACGACGAGGAGCTCGTCGATCGCGATCTCGGCCCGCGGCTCCCGCACGTCCGGTCGGCCGTCGAGTGGCGTCACGACCGCCGCGCCGACGGTGATCGAGTCGAGCGTTTCCAGCAGCTCGCTGAGCTCGCCCGCAGGCGGCAGCGAGCCCTCGACGAGACCCTCGGCCGTATAGGCCTGCAGCTGCAACGGCATTCCCGACACCCCGGCGCGTGGAGCGTCACGATGCGCCATCGGGGCCGCCGGCGCCATGCCTCGACTGTACCCGCGGGCGCCACTCCTTCGTACCGCAGCCGGCGGCCTCGCGGCCGAGCGGCCTCGCGGCCGGGCGGCCTCGCGGCCGAACCGCGACCGGCGGCCCGACCGGCGGCCCGATCGGCGGCCCGACCCGGTCCGACCCGGCCGCCGCGGCCCGGTCCGCCGCGGCCCGCGCCGGGTCAGTACCAGGGCCAGGGGATCGCCGGCCAGCGCGGATCGGGGACCGGGAACCGGCCGGTCTCGAGCAGGCGCTCGATCCGGCGGGCCGTGGCGGCCACCTCCTCGGCCGCCAGCAGCTCGGCCAGGCCTGCTCCGAGCGCCCCGTCGAGAGCAGCGCGCAGGAGGCGCAGGACGGCCAGCTCCTCGTCCGCGAGCGGGGCGTCCATCCAGGCCCACAGGACAGTCCGCAGCTTCGGATCGGGCGAGAAGCAGACGCCGTGGTCGACCCCGCACACCCGCCCGTCGGGCAGCGGCAGGAGGTGGCCGGCCTTGCGGTCGGCGTTGTTGACCACGGCATCGAACAGGGCGATCGGGCGCAGGACCGGCGCGCCCGCCCGGACCAGCTCGACGATGTCGACCGCGGGGTCGACCTCGAGCCAGAGCTGGACCATCCCCGGACCGTACGGACCGTCCCGCAGGATCGTGGGCGGCACGATCCCCCAGCCGCTCGCCTCGGAGACGAGTCGGGCGGCGACCTCGCGCCGGGCGAGCGTGCCGGGCGGGAAGTCCCACAGCGGGGCCTCGCCCGCGGTCGGCTTGTAGATGCAGCGAACGCCAGGCTCCGAACCCGTCCCGCCCTCCGTCGGCGTCTCCCCGCTGATCCGGCACAGGAGGGTCACATTCGAGGCGGCGACGAGCCGGCCGAGCACCTCGAGCCGGCCGGTCCGGAGAAGGTCCTCGGCGGCAGCCGGCGCCAGGGTCGGCGTCGTCGCCCCGGTCGACGTCGTCCCGGTCGCCCCGGCCGCCGCGCTCGGGGCGCTCGGGCCAACTGCGGCGCTCGCCCCGGCCGCGGCGCTCGCGCCAGCCGTCCCGCTGGCGGCGGCCGAGGCGCTCGGGCCAACCGCGGTCGATGGGCGCCCCCTCGCGTCAGGCGGAGCCATCGGTCGCGAGCCGGCGCAGGGCGCTCAGTTCGCCCGGCCGCCGTTCCGGCGCGGGCAGAAGTGGCCCTGCGGGTCGAGCGGCTGGCCGCACCACGGGCAGGGCGGCCGACCGGCGGCGACGATCGCCCGGGTCCGGGCGACGAAGGCGACCGCGGCGGTCGGCGTGATCCGGACCCGGAGCAGGTCCGGACCGGTCGGGTCGTCGTCGTCCACCTCGACCAGCTCGTCGGCCGGGTCGGCCTCCCGGTCACCGATCGCGCGGGCCTCGATGATCACCTCCTCGGCCTGCGGGTCCCAGGCCAGGACGAGGACGCCGGCCCGGAATTCCTCGCGCAGCGGCTCGTCGAGCGGGCGCGTGTCGTGGCCGCCGGCCGGCACCTGGTCCGGGATCGCCAGCCCCCGCCGACGGAGGTCGCCCAGGAGCGCCTCGAGCCGGTCGGCGAGGGCGGCGGCCTGGACCTTCTCGAAGCCGACGCTCACGAGCTCGTCCCCGGCCCGGGCCTGGAGGTAGAACGTCCGCTGGCCGGGCCGGCCGACGGCGCCGACGACGAAGCGCTCGGGTGGATCGAAGACGAAGATGCGACGGGCCATCGGAACTCCGGGGATCGTTCTGTTCGCGTCCGGGCGGACGCCGGGGCGTCCGGGCCGACTGTACTACGTCGGGCGCGACGCCCCGCTCAGGGCGGTCCGGGGTAGCCGGTGATCGCCCGGATCTGCTCGTACACCGGCCGGAGGCGGGGATAGAGGGGGCGGTAGACCCGCCGGTGGAGCTCGTCGTAGACGGCGCGGGCGGCGGGGTCCGGTTCCCGGACGTCGGCCACCCGGGTCATCTCGCCCACGGCCGCCTCGATCGAGGGGTGGATCCCCAGCCCGACCGCGGCGTCGATCGCCGCCCCCAGCCCGGACGTCTCGGGGGTGTGCGGTCGGGCGGCCGGCAGGCCGAACAGGTCGGCCGTGAGCTGGACGACCGCCGGGCTCCGGGAGCCGCCGCCGGAGACCCGCAGCTCGGTGACCGCGGTCCCGCTCCGGCGCTCGATCCGTTCGAGGCCCTCGCGCAGGGCATGGGCCAGCCCCTCGAGGATCGCCCGATAGACGTGGGCCCGGGTATGGACGTCCCCGAAGCCGATGATCGCGCCCTTCGCCTCGCGGCCCGGGACGCGGATCCCGGGCGACCACCAGGGGAGAACGGTCAGGCCGAGCGAACCCGGCGGGACCTCGGCCAGCAGCTCGTCGAGGAGCGTCTCCGGGGCGACCCCGAGCCGGGCGGCCCGCTCGACCTCGGGCTGGCCGAACTGGCGCTTGAACCATTCGACCAGCCAGTAGCCGCGGAAGACCTGGACCTCGAGGCTGTAGGCCCCCGGGACGGCGGCCGGGTAGGGGGGCACGAGCGGGACGGCCTCGACGTACCGGCGCTGGATCGTGTTCACGGTCGCGGTCGTCCCGTAGCCGAGGCAGGCGATCCGGGGCTCGAGCGCCCCCGAGCCGAGGACCTCGCAGGCCTTGTCCGCGGCGGCGGCGATCACCGGGCGCCCGGCCGGGATCCCGGTCGCCTCGGCCGCGCCGGCCGTGATCTCGCCCAGCCGCCCGGTCGGCTCGACGAGCTCGGGCAGGAGGGCTGGATCGATCGGGGCGACCCGCCACTTCCAGTCGCCCGCCCGTGCCCAGCCGAGACGCCGGAAGTCGAACGGCAGGTAGCCCACCTGGCAGGCGCTCGAGTCGACGAAGCGGCCGGTCAGCCGGTGGCTCAGGAAGCCCGACAGGAGCACGAAGTGTCGGGTCCGGGCCCACAGCTCGGGCTCATGGGTCCGGAGCCAGTTCACCTCCGCGTCGGCCTGGAAGGCGGCGACCGTCTCGCGCACGCCGAGGAGCCGGAAGGCGAGCCCGAGCGGGCCGCCGATCGGGGGCAGGCCCTCCGTCCGGCGCTGGTCGAGCCAGGTGATCGCCGGCCGGAGCGGCCGGCCGGCGGCGTCGAGGCTGACGACCGTGCCCCGCTGGGTGGTGAGCGCGACACCGGCGATCGAGGCGGGATCGACCCCGCCCTCCGACCACAGCCGCTGGCAGGCCGCTCCGAGCGAGCGCCAGTAGAGCTCGGGGTCCTGCTCGGCCCAGCCCGGCCGGGGCGCGAGATACGGCTCGTAGGCGACCCGGCTGAGGGCGACCGGCGTACCGCGCGGATCGAAGACGATCGCCCGGGTGCTCTGGGTCCCGACGTCGAGCGCGAGGAGGAGGTCGGCGCCCATCAGCCGGGCAGCGAGTAGTCGCTCCGCCAGAGGGCCTCGTAGGCCGCCGTCTCGCTCGCCCAGCGGGCGTCGTCCCAGCCGAGCTCCGGGCCGCACACCTCGCGGATCCGGGCCAGGTGGCCGAGGCCGCCCTGCTCGGCCAGGAGTCCGAGGCGGGTCCGGCGCAGGAGAAGGTCCTCGAGGTGAACGACCCGTTCGGCGCGGGCGGCCCAGCGCAGCTCGGCCCACAGGGTCGGGGTCCCCGGCACCGGCTCGAGCTCGCCCGGTCCGGCGGCGGCGAGGAGCTCGCCGGTCGCGGCCCCGTAGCGCCCGACGAGCCGCGCCACGAGCGCCTCGTCGAGGGCGACCCCGGGCGCCGCGGCCGGCGCCCCGGCGGGGTCGAACATCGGCCTCCGCTCGACCCGCCCGACGTGGCCCGGAAGCCGGCTCCGGATCGACCGGAACGCATCGCGGGCGATGATCCCGAACGTCGTCAGCTTCCCGCCCGTGACGGTCACCAGGCCGCCCTCGTCCCAGACGACGTGATCGCGGGACTCCTTGGACGGATCGGCCTTGCCCGTTCCGACGACCGGGCGGACACCGGCGAACGACGAGGTCGCGTCCTCCAGCCGGAGGTCGAGGTCGGGCAGGCGGGCGGTCAGGGCGGCCATCAGGTAGTCGGCCTCGGCGCCCGACATCCGGGGCTCCTCGTCGAGCGGCTGGCCGTGGTCGACGTCGGTCGTGCCGAAGAGCGTCGAGCCTTCCCAGGGGAACAGGAAGAGCGGGCGCTGATCGACTGGGTGGGCGAAGCTGATCGCCTCGGCGACCGGGATCCGCCACAGGGGGAAGATGATGTGGCTGCCGCGCAGGGGTCGGATCCGCGGCCGGGCCCCGACCCCGGAGCGGAGGACGTCGGCCCAGGCGCCGGTCGCGTTGATCACGATCGGGGCCCGAACCTCGGCCGTCCGGCCGCCGACCAGGTCCCGGACGGCGACTCCGGCCACCTGCCCGCTCGCGCCGCGCAGGAGCGCCTCGGCGCGGGCGTAGGTCAGGACCTCGGCGCCGTCCTCGATCGCCTCGAGGACGACCCGCAGGGTCAGGCGGGCGTCGTCGGTCCGGGCGTCACCGTAGACGAAGCCGCCCAGGAGGCCATCGCGCCGGAGGTGCGGGGCGCGGAGGACGACGTCGTCGGCCCGGTAGTGACGGTGCGTCCGCCGGCCGGCGAGGAGATCGTAGAGCGTCAGCCCGGCCCGGTAGGCGAGCGGTCCGGTACTATCGCCCCGGTAGTTGGGCATCAGGAAGCCGAGCTCCTCGACCAGCCCGGGGGCCTCGCGGATCAGGCGTTCCCGTTCCCGGACCGCCTCCCAGGTGAGCTTGACCTGGAACTGCTTGAGGTAGCGCAGGCCGCCGTGGACGAGCTTCGAGGAGCGGCTCGAGGTTCCCCAGGCGATGTCGCGCTGCTCGAGGAGGAGGCCGCGCAGGCCGAGCCGCCCGGCGAGACGGAGGATCCCGGCCCCGGTCACCCCGCCCCCGATGACGACGATGTCCCAGGGCTCGTCGAGCCGGGCCCAGGCCGCCGCCCGCCAGGCGGCATCGCGGGTCGGTGGTCGTGTCTCCGCGGACGGGTCGGCCGGGACGGCGGTCTCCGCCGCGCCCGCTCGGCCCGCGGTGGCCGGCGTGGTGGTCATCGGTCACTCCTTTCGAGCAGCTTGCCCGGATTCATCAGGCGATCGGGATCGAAGCGACGCACGGCGTCCCCGAGGACGGCCATGCCCAGCTCGCCCTTCTCGGCGGCGAGGTACGCGGCGTGGTCGGTGCCGACCCCGTGCTGGTGGCTGATCGTGCCGCCGTGGTCGGTGATTGCGCGGCTGGCGATCGACTTCAGGATCGACCAGCGCCGGAGCGTTTCGTCCGGGTCGTCGGCGATCCGGAAGAGATACGTCGTGTACAGGCTCGAGCCGGAGGGATAGACATGGGACAGGTGGGTGAAGGCGTGGACGCGCTCGCCGTCGCCGGCCAGCCCCCGCCGGAGGTTCGGGGCAAGCGCAGCCAGGAGGCCGGGGACGCGGCCCCAGTCGAGCGCTGTCTCGACCGTGTCGACCGCGTAGCCTGCCTCCCACAGGGCGTTGCGCAGGTAGGCCGAGCGGAACCGCTCGCGCTGCCAATGGCGGGCCAGGCTGCCCGGCCCGCTCACGCCCCCATGGCGCCCGAGGATCGCCCGGGCCTCGGCCAGGGCAGCCCCGACAACGCGTGCCCGGCCGGCCGCGGCGAACAGGAGCAGGCACCGCCGCGGCCCGATCCCGCGCACGGCGAGGTAGCGCTCGAGCAGGCGGACCTGGCCCGGCCGGCCGGCCAGGGCGAGCGTGGTCATCGTCTCGACCGGTGTGCTCAGCCGGATCATCGACAGCGGCAGCTTCGCCTGGGCGAGCTCGCGCACCGCGGCCAGGCCGGGCTCGAGATCGGGCAGGAAGGCAGCCTCGATCGCCTCGTGCTCGGGAAGGGGCGTGGCGCGCACGATCGCTTCGGTCAGGATCCCCAGTCTCCCCTCCGAGCCGAGGACGAGCTGGCGCAGGTCCGGACCGGCGGCCGAGGCCGGATGGGGGGGCAGCTCGAGCGCGCCGGCCGGGGCCTCGAGCCGGCCTCCGGCAAAGAGCGCCTCGATCCGGCCGTAGCCGAGCGACTGCTGGCCCGAGGAGCGGGTCGCCACCCAGCCGCCGACGGTCGAGTACTCGAACGACTGCGGGTAGTGCCCGATGGTCCAGCCCCTCGCCCGGAGCGCGGCCTCGAGGTCGGGGCCGGGTGTCCCGGCGCCGAACGTGGCCAGCCCCGAGCGCTCCTCGAAGCGTCGCAGGCCGGTCAGGCGGCCGAGGTCGATCGTCAGGACCGGGGCTTCCCCGGCCGGGGGCGTGAGATGGCCGACGACGCTCGTCCCGCCGCCGTACGGGATCACCTGCGCCCCGACTCCGGCCGCGAAGCGCAGGAGACGGCGGACGTCGGCGTCGGTGGTCGGGTGGGCGACCCCGTCGGGCCAGCTGTCGATCCGGCCGGTGCGCAGGGCGACCCAGTCGGGCAGGCTCTGGCCGCGGGCATGGCGGAGGCGGTCGAGCGGGTCGGTCGAGACGAGCGGATCGTCGGGCAGGCGCGACGGCGGGACCGCCCCGACGACCTCCGCGAGGGCGGCATCACGGGGCGGTGTGCCGGGCCCGAGGACCCGGTCGAGGAAGGCCGCGCCGGCAGGCGGAACCGTCGTCGCCACGCGCTCGTCTCCCCAGCCGTTCCAGCGTCGCATCGTCCACCTCCTCGCGTCCGGGGCTGGCCGGACCTGCGTCCACGATACCCGCCCCGGCGCCTCGCCGCCGCGGCACCGGAACCGTCGCCGCCGCGGCACCCGAACCGTCGCCTCCGGGCACCGGGGCATCCCGGCAACGGGGCTTCCGGCCGACCCGGCCGGGACCTTCGGGTGGCGGTCGGCGGCAGCCGCGGGGGCCACGATGGGGCCGCGTCCACCAGCCAGCCGGGGAGTCCGATGCTTGTCGCGTTCAAGGGATACGGGGTCGATTTCATCGTCGCCGGCCGGATCGAGCTGACCGCCGCTCGCCTGACCGACCTGGTGAACCAGGTCGAGGTGCTCGAGCTGCGGGAGGTCACCCTGGAAGGCCTCCACGACCTGGCCCGGGTCGACCTGCCCGACTATTCGATCCGGCGTGACGACCTGCTCGCGGTCGAGGCGAGCGGGCCGCGAGGCGCCCGGGCGTGGCGGGTGCCGACCGTCCGCCACCGGGTCCAGGCCCAGCTCGGGCCGTACAACGTCCTCGGCCGGCTCCACACCCCGCCCGGCGACTCGGTCGTCCATCGCCTGACGGCGGAAGGGCCGATGCTTCCCCTGACCGACGCCACGATCGCCTACGTGATCGGGGGGATCCTCGAGGTCCGGGACGCGGCCACGATCATGGTCAACCGGGAACTCGTCAGCTGGGTCCGGACCGACGAGTTCGAGCTCATGCCCGGGACGGTCGGCGCGCGAGCAGGGCACGGGAGCGCGCGGCCGACTGCGGCCGGCGGACTCGCCCTGGTCGCCGACCGACCGCGAGGCTGACCCCGGCCGTCCCGACCGCCGCCATCGCACGGGCGGGCCAGGCCGCCCGGTCGCTTCAGATCGGCGGCACCCCGATCAGGTCGGCCGGCTCGTCCTCGACGGCCAGCGCGTGCCGGATCGCCCGGTCGAGGCGGTCGGCGGTCGGCGGGCCGACGAGCGGCACGACCCGGTGCGGTCCGCTCGTCTCGACCCACTCGAGCTCCATCCCCGGAGCGGTCAGCACGACCGGGACGTCGGGGTAGAGCTCGCGCAGGTGTTCGATCAGCGTCCGTCCGCCGTCGCTCTCGCCGGTCGCCCAGACGTCATAGACGAGGACGTCGGCCCGGTCGGCGGCCGGGCAGGTTCGTCCCGCGATCACCGGGCAGGGCGCGCCGCCGATCGGGCCCTGGCACTGCTCGACCTCGTAGCCCGCCCGGCGCAGGCTGTCGGCCTCCTGGTCGCCGATCGCGAGGTCGTGATGGACGACGAGCACCCGGGTCATCGAGCACCTCCGGTGACTCCCGCCCCGCCCGGACGGACGTGGCGTTCCTGGCAGGTGCAGGATCGCCCCGCTCCGGCGTGTCGGGCGAGAGTCAAACGGCCCGATTCGGGGGGATGCCGATCAGGGGCCGAGGCGCCCCGCCGCGGAGGGCCGCTCGGCCCTAGGGCAAAACGGCCGGCGGATCGACGATCAACCTGGTCGGGGTCTCCCCCCGGCCGGGTGCCGTCGGGCGCCTGGCACTGCGACCGCCCCGGACGGGCGGTCGGCGCCAACCGGAGGTGTTCGATGAAGGTACGAGATGTGATGACCCGGACCGTCCTGTCGGTCCGGCCCGAGACGCCGCTCAAGGACGTCGCCGCCCTGATGGTCGAGCACGGGATCAGCGGCGTCCCGGTCGTCGACGAGCAGGGGGCCGTCGTGGGGGTCGTCTCCGAGGCCGACTTCGTGATCAAGGAGCGGGGCCGGGAGGAGGCGCTCGAACGGATCCGTCACCGGCCGCTGGCGCGCTTCCTCGGCCACGCCGACGAGGCGCGGGCCGAGGTGGCGAAGATCCAGGCCGCGACCGCCGGCTCGGCGATGTCGTCGCCCGCGGTCACGATCGAGGCCGACCGCCCGGTGCGCGAGGCCGCGGCGGTGATGGTCGAACGCTCGATCAACCGGCTGCCGGTGGTCGAGGACGGGCGGCTGGTCGGGATCGTCACCCGGGCCGACCTCGTGCGCGCCTATCTCCGCCCCGACGACGAGCTCGAGCGGCTGATCCGGGACGAGGTCCTGGTCAGGGAGCTGTGGGTCGATCCGGCCGAGGTCGACGTCCGCGTCGAGCGGGGCGTCGTCCACCTGCGGGGGACCGTCGACCGGCGCTCGACGGCCGAGCTCGTCGCCCGTCACGTGGCCCGGGTCGAAGGGGTCGTAGCGGTCGACTCGGAGCTCGGCTGGCGGCTCGACGACAGCGAGATCAAGGCCCCGGCTCCGGACTACTTCTCGCCCTACCACCGCGCCTGAGCGCGATCCGGGGCGCGGGGCCCCACGGGGGTCAGCTGCAGACGATCGGGTGGGGGGTCGGGTGGGCCGCGGCGTGGTCGCTGGCCGTGCTGGCCACGCGCCGGGCGATCACGATCAGCTTCTCGCGCGTCCCGTTCGGCCCCTCCGAGGTCTGCAGCCAGAGCTGCTCGGCGGTGATCCCGAAGATGCCGTCGAGCGTCGTGACGTGCCGGCGGACGCGGATGATCTGGTAGGTCGACAGGACGTCGTCGCTCGTCCAGACCCGGACGGTCATCCCGAGCAGGCTGGCCCCGTTGTTCACCTTCGAGCGCTCGAGGAGAGGCAGGAACATCCCCTTCCGGGCGTGGGCGTAGAGGTAGCTGACGCCCGCCTCGCGCGGCTGCGAGAGCTCCCGGATGTACATCGCCACGTTGCACAGCGGGTAGCCGCTCGGCGGGCGGACGACCGGCAGGTCGATCGCCAGGGCGGGGATCGCGACCCTCGTCGCGACCGGGTAGCGGAGCGCGCCGCAGCGGCCGAGCGGTCCGCTGCCGACCTTGAGCGCGATCGTCCCGGTCCGCCCGTATTTCCAGATCGCGTTCAGCATCGTGGTCGAAAGGACCGAGCGCTTGACGATCGCGCCCGTCGCGTCGGTCCGGAAGCCGGGCAGCCTGGTGACCAGGAGCGGCGCGGCACACGTGCCGCGGTAGACGATCACCGGGTAGATCGTCGACGGCTGGAGGCCGCGGAGCTCGAGCGCGAGGAGGCCGGTCCCGCTCACGTAGGCGGTCAGCCGGGCCGTCCCGTTCGCTCCGCCCCCCAGACCGGCGGTCCACGTCCGGCGGACGCTCTCGGCGGCAACGGTCGGGGCCGCCAGCGAGGCGACGAGGACGACGAGCGCCGCGAGCGCCGCGGCGCGGCCCGCGAGCCGGGGGGCGGCGGGTCGGCCGCGGGCCGGGCCGACGGATCCGCGGGTCGAGCGGGGGCCGTCGTGGCGGCCGGCAGGCAGGTGCATTCGAGGGATGGTACCCGATCAGCCGCCGATCTCGTGGGGCAGCGGGAACCAGCGCAGCGCCTCGAAGTCGGCATCCACCGGCGCTCGATCGGGCGGACCTGAAGGTGGCGGCGGCGAGGCGAGCAGGGCCCGGGCCTCCGCGAGGTCGCCCGGGAGTCGAGCATCCGGCTCGCGCCGCCGGCGGTCCGGGTACGTCATCCGGCCCCCGTCGTAGCGGATGTCGTGGAGCGAGAGCGGCGCCTCGGCCGGCCCGTCGCGATGCTGCCAGCGCCCGCTCACCGGATCGAACCGGTAGTGAGGCAGGAGGCGCCAGCCCTCGCCGGCCACGAGCTCGACCGCCGAGAGGATGTACTCGAAGACGGGCTCGGAGATGAAGTAGTTGAAATTCACCCGGACCCAGCCGGGCTTGATCCCCTCGCAGCCACGCGAGATCTCGCGCTCGAACTCGCGCGAGCGCTCGAGGTCGATCCCGAGCAGCCGGTGGCCGTACGGCCCGGCACACGAGCAGCCGCCCCGGGCCTGGATCCCGAACAGGTCGTTCAGGAGTGCCACGACGTAGTTGTGATGGAGGTAGCGCCGCGATCCGGCCGGGCCCGCGTGGCGAACGACGAACGAGACGATCGAGAGCCGGTCGGCCTCGCGGTTGCCGAGGATCTCGAGGTTCGGGTGGCGTTCCCAGCGTCCGATCGCCCGGCGGATGAACGACTCCTCGCGGGCCCGGATCGCCTCCACCCCGACCGCCTCCTTGAGCTGGAAGACGAGCCCGGCCCGGATCGATTCGACGATCGCGGGTGTCCCGCCCTCCTCGCGGTGCTCGACGTCGGCGAGGTAGACGTGCTCGGTCGGGTTGACGTAGGCGACCGTCCCGCCGCCGGGCACGCTCGGGACGCGATTGCGGAACAGCTCTCGCCGGGCGACGAGGACGCCGGGGGTGCCGGGGCCGCCGATCAGCTTGTGGGGCGAGAGGAAGATCGCGTCCTTGCCGGCGAGCCGGGCCTCGGGATCGCTCGACTCCGCCGCCGGCAGGCCGTCGCGGCCGGGCATCGTCATCTCGATCTCGACGTACGGCGCGGCGGCGGCGAAGTCCCAGAACGAGAGCGCCCCGTGGCGATGGAGCAGGACCGAGATCGCCCGGGTGTCGCTGATGATCCCGGTCACGTTCGAGGCGGCCGAGAAGCTGCCGATCTTCAGGCGTCGGTCGGCATGCCGGACGAGTTCGGCCTCGAGGTGCCCGAGATCGACGTGGCCGTCCTGGTTCTCGCCGATGACGACGACGTCGGCGATCGACTCGCGCCAGGGCAGCTCGTTCGAGTGGTGCTCGAAGGGACCGATGAACACGACCGGGCGCTCCGCGGGCGGGATCGCCTCGCGCAGCCGGTAGCGATCGGCCAGGTCGGCCGGCAGGCGCAGGTTCAGGACCTCGACCAGCCGGTTGATCGCAGCCGTCGAGCCCGAGCCGCAGAAGATGACCGCGTGCTCGTCCGTCCCGCCGACCGCGTCGCGGATGATCCGCCGCGCGTCCTCGCGGAAGCGCGTCGTCTGGCGTCCGGTGCCCGAGGACTCGGTGTGGGTGTTCGCGTAGAGCGGCAGGACCGCGTCGCGGATGAAGTCCTCGATGAACGTCAGCGCCCGGCCCGAGGCGGTGTAGTCGGCATAGATGACCCGGCGCGGCCCGAACGGCCCGAGGACGACCTCGTCCTCGCCGATGACCGATGCCCGGATCGTCTCGATCAGCCGTTCGCTGCGGGCGGCGCGGGTCTCCCGGGCGGCGCGGGTCTCCCGGGCGGCGCGGGTCTCGCGGGCGGCCGGTCCGCCCGGGGCGCGTTCGTGCATCATCGGGCCATGGTAGCGGGCGGCGGGCGGACTGCCGGGGACCGGACGGCGAAGGCGATCACGACCGCCGCCAGCCCGCTCAGGACGGCGCCGAGGGCGAACAGGCCCGGGATCGTGACCGCCCCGGCGACGATCCCGCCCGAGAGCGAGCCGACGATCGCGGCCAGCCCGGCCACGCCGGCGTAGACACCCTGGGCCGTGGCGGCCAGGGCGGCCGGGGCGCGGGCCGAGACGAACGCGACCCCGCCCACGAACGAGAGTCCGAAGGCGAGCCCCTCGATCGGGGCGATCAGGACGAGCGTCGTCGCGTCCGTGGCCGCGGCCGCGGCGGCCGCGCGGACCGCGAACAGGACGGCCCCGGCGACGATCAGCCGTTCGGTGCCGAACCGGCTCGCCAGGCGCGAGTAGCCGAACATGATCGGGACTTCCACCAGGGCTCCGACCGCCCAGGCCAGCCCGACCACGGTGGCCGGAGCGCCGAGGGTCACGATCTGGATCGAGTAGAAGCTGTTGACCGCGTTCAGGGTCGTCCAGACGAGGAGCGAGCCGGCGAGGAAGAGCCGCATCTGGGGCGCCGCCACGAGCGCCCGGGCCCCGCGCAGGACGTTGACCCCGCGCCCGGTGCCGCGGCGCGGCAGCGAGAGCGCGATCAGGGCGGTGACCGCGAGGGCCGGGACGTAGACGGCGAAGAGGGCCCGGTTGCCGTGGCTGTCGATCAGGCTGCCGACGAGCCAGGCGGTGGCGACGAAGGCGACCGAGCCCCATGCCCGGAGCTGTCCGTAGCGGATCTTGTCGGTTCCCAGGAGATCGAGCGTCCGCGCGTCGAGGATCGGGCCGATCCCGGCCAGGCCGAAGGCGAGGACGAGGACGCTGGCGGCGACGAGCGGCAGGTCGCGGGCGCTGGCCAGCGCGACCGCACCCGCGGTCGCGACGAGGGCGGCCGCCGGCAGCGAGGCGCGCGAGCGGGAGAAGTGGTCGGTCAGCCCGCCCCAGACCGGGGCCGCCACGAGCTGGGTGGCCGCCGAGAGGGCGGCGAGGAGGCCGATCGTGTCGAGCCCCAGGCCCAGGCCACGGTAATAGACCGGCAGGTACGGAAAGGCCGCCCCGATCGCGGTGAAGTAGACGACGTAGGTCAGCGCCGCACGCCAGATCGGCGGCACGGTGCCGGCCGGAAGCCTGGGCACGGGGGCGCGGGCGGGCCGGCTCAGGGGAGCCGGCGCTCCTCGAGCGGGACGTCCCAGTGGGCCTCGACGAGCTCGAACCGGCGCTGCTCCTCGGCTGCGAAGCGCGCCTGGTCCGGGTAGAGCCGCTCCGCGATCGCCCGGTCCGAGTGCTCCTCGAGGGCGGCCCAGTCGCGATAGGTGATCGTCACCAGGACGTTCCAGTCGGCCCGACCGTCACCGTGAAAGCGGGGCGTGAAGAGGCGCACCTCGAGCAGGCGCCCGGCGGCGAGCTGCTCGCGCAGGATCGGCCAGTGGTTCCGCTCGAAGAGCTCGAGGAACTCGTCGTGGTGGCCCCAGCGGACGCGGTAGTAGTAGGCGACCTGGACCGGCCGGCCGGCGGACATGGGCGTTCCTCCGAGGATCTCCTGACCTGGGATTCCTGTTCCCCCCAACCCTACCGCGGCCGCGGGCCCGGCGTCGGGGGACCGATCACGGAGGCGACGAGGCGCTCCATCCGGGTCCGGTGGGAGCCGTGCCAGTAGATCGCGTCGCAGTCCGGGCAGCGGGCGAAGAGATCGTAGTAGCGCCGGGTGAGCGGCTGGAGGCGGTCGAGGACCTCCTCGCGGCTGACCGGGACGAGGCGGCCGTTGCAGCGCAGGCAGCGCGTGAACGGCGCGGCGAGCGGACCGAGCCCGAAACGCTCGACGATCTCGCGGAGCTGCTCGCGGGGCTCGTCCGAGCGGACGAACCGGCCCCGGTCGACCGCGCCGCGACGGAGCAGGGCCCGGTCGCGGGTGAGCAGGACCCGGTCCTCGGCCCGGGCGACGGCGGCGAGCAGCTCGTCGTCGGCGTCGTTGCGGTACCAGGTATCGAAGCCGAGCATCCGGAGGTAGGCCGCCAGCCGGCCGAGGTGGCCGTCGAGGACGAACCGCGGCGCTTCGCCGGGCGGGAGCGGCCGTCCGACCCGATCGGCCGGGTCGAGCTCGATCGAGCGGAAGGCCGGGTAGACGCTCACCCGGTCGCCATCGGCGATCCGGTGGGCAAGCGGCACCGGCCGGCCGTTGACGAGCACGAGGTCGACCTCGGGGTGGGGGACGCCGAGGGCCTCGATCACGTCCTTGACCGCCGGCCGGTCGTCGAACCGCCGCTCGAACGCGATCCCGCGCCGGCGGGGGGCGAGGAAGTCGTTCAGCTCGCCGTAGAACCGGAACGTCGCCGTCGCCATCGCCGTTCGTCCGTGCCATCCGGGGCGATCACGGGTGACACTCTGAGGCCCGGGCAGCGCCCGGTCCAGTGCCAGCCGGCCGCCGATCGCCTCCCGACCGTCGCGTTGACCGGTGGGCCGGTCCGCCGTACGCTGCTCCCGACGCAAGCGGCGATGGTGTCCGCCGAGACGCACGGCGTCTGAACCGCCCGTTCGGGCTGATGGCCCCTGCAGGATCGACAGGCAGGGGCCATCCGTGTGCTCCGCAGGAGGCAGACGTGGAATTCGGGATCGACGCTCCGGTTGCCGGCGGGACCGGGTGCGTCGGATGAGCGCCCGCCAGCCGCGACCCTCGTCGGGTCGGCCGCCGGCCCGGATCTTCCACCACTCGGCCGGTGCCGTCGTCATCGCCGACGGTCGATGCCTGGCCCTCCGACGAGACCGGGAATGGATCTTCCCCAAGGGCCACCTCGAGGCCGGTGAGGAACCGGAAGCGGCCGCAGTCCGGGAGGTGTTCGAGGAGACCGGCCTCCGGATCCAGCTCCTCGGTCCCCTCGGTCACACCCGGTACGACTTTGCCGGCGCCGACGGGCGGCGGCAGTCGAAGCGGGTCGACTGGTTCCTCGGCCAGCCGATCGGAGGCGAACTCCGCCTCGAGCCCCGGTTCCCGGAGGCCGCCTACCTCGACGAGACGGAGCTCGACCGGCTGACCCACGAGGCGGACCGGGAGATCGCCCGGCGCGCCTTCGCACGGCTCCGGGAGACGGGTTCGTGATCCGCGCCCGCTCGCTGCCGTGGCTGAACCGGAACGTGGCCGCGATGGGGGTGACGAGCCTCCTTTCCGACGCGAGCCACGAGGCGGTCACCTCGGTCCTGCCCGGCTTCCTCGCCGGCCTCGGCCTGCCGCCGGTCGCGCTCGGGGTGATCGAGGGCCTGTCCGATGCGCTGTCGAGCTTCACCAAGCTCGGTGCCGGCTGGCTGGGCGATCGGACCGGCCATCGCCAGGGGACGGCCGTGGCGGGCTACCTCCTGACCGGGCTGATGCCCCTGCTCGTCGCCGTCGCCACTTCCTGGCCGCTCGTCCTGGTGGCCAAGACGATCGGCTGGCTCGGGCGCGGCATCAGGGGGCCGCTCCGTGACGCGATCCTGGCCGAGTCGGTGCCGCCCGAGGCGCGCGGGCGGGCCTTCGGGTTCCACCGCGCCGGGGACACGATCGGGGCGGTGATCGGCCCGCTGGCGGCGGTGGCGATCCTCGGCCTCGCCGGGGGCACGGTCGCCGCCGAGGTCGACGCGTTCCGGCTCGTCTTCTGGGTGGCGCTCGTGCCGGGACTCGCCGCCGCGCTCACGTTCGGGCTGTTCGTCCACGACCCGGCGCCGGGGGCCCGGACGAGCCGCGGGTTCGTGGGCACCCTGCGGGCGCTGCCGGGGGCGTTCCGGCGCTTCCTCGTCGCGGTCGGCCTGTTCGGCCTCGGGGACTATGCGCCGGGGCTGCTGATCCTGGCCACGACGACGCTCCTGGGCGCGCGCTACGGGCTCGTCGGGGCGGGCGCGATCGCCGGCCTGCTGTACGTCCTGCGGAACGTCGTCTACGCCGCCGGCTCGTTCCCGGCCGGCCTCGCCAGCGACCGGACCGGGCGGGCGGTGACGCTCCTCGCGGGCGGGTACGGGATCGGGGCGCTCGTCGCGGTCGGGGTGACGGTCGCCTTCGTGGCCGGGATCGACGAGCCGGCCTGGTTCGGTCTCCTGTTCGTCGCCCACGGTGCGCTGGCCGCGATCCAGGACACGCTCGAAGGGGTGGCGACCGCCGACCTGGCCGGTCCGGAGGCGCGGGCGACCTCGTACGGGATGCTCGGCACCGTGAACGGGGTCGGCGACCTCGTGGCCAGCGCGGGCGTCGGGCTGCTCTGGACGATTGTCGCGCCGGCCCTCGCGTTCGGGGCGGCTGCGGCGCTGATGGGGCTGGGCGCGCTCGTCCTGTTCACGGTCGACCGCCGGAGCCGGAGCTAGCCCGGCGGCCCGGGGCGGACCCGGACCGCGCGCAGCTGCGCCCCGCCCGCCCGGCGCAACCGTCGTGACGGGACCGCCCGCGCCCCGGACAATGGTCGGCACCAGGACCGATCCGAGAGCGAGGCGACCGTGGACCAGGCACGACCGTTCGTCCATCCCTACATCCCGAACTCCGAGCCGGAGGTGAAGGCGGAGATGCTCGCCGCGATCGGGGCGGCGAGCATCGACGAGCTCTACGCCGACATCCCCGAATCGATCCGCCTCCGACGGCCCCTCGCGCTCCCGGAGCCGTTCCTGTCCGAGGCCGCGCTCGTCCGGCACGTCGAGGGGATCCTCGCCCGCAACCGGACCGTGCGCGAGAACCTGAGCTTCCTCGGCGGCGGGTGCGCCCAGCACCACGTGCCCGCAGTGTGCGACGAGGTGAACTCGCGGGCCGAGTTCCTGACCGCCTACGCCGGCGAGCCGTACGAGGACCACGGCCGCTTCCAGGCGCTCTTCGAGTACGAGTCGATGATGGGCGAGCTGCTCGAGATGGACGTGGTCAACGTGCCCGTCTACGACGGCTTCCAGGCCGCGGCGACCGCGCTCCGGATGAGCGCCCGGATCACCGGCCGCCGGCGGGTCCTCGTCTCGGCCCACGTCCCGCCCGACAAGCGCTCGAAGATCGTCGACTACCTCGCGCCCGACATCGCCGTCGAGCTCGTGCCCCACGAGCCGGCGACCGGCCAGCTCGACCTCGCCGCGCTCGAGCGCGCGCTCGACGACTCGATCGCCGGCCTGCTCGTCGAGAGCCCGAGCTACCTCGGCCTGATCGAGACCCGGGGGAGCGAGATCGTGCGCCTCGTCCACGCCGTCGGCGCCCTGGCCGTCGTCGGCGTCGACCCGATCTCCCTCGGCGTCCTCGACCCGCCGGCGCGCTACGGGGCGGACATCGCCTGCGGCGACATCCAGTCGCTCGGCATCCACGTCCAGTACGGCGGCGGCCACGCCGGGTTCATCGCCTGCCACGACGATCCGCGGGTCGTCATGGAGCTGCCCTCGCGCCTCTTCGGCCTCGCCCCGACCCGCGTCGAGGGCGAGTACGGCTTCGGCGACGTCGCCTGGGAGCGGACCTCGTTCGCCCGCCGCGAGGAGGGCAAGGAGTGGGTCGGGACTGCGGCCGCGCTGTGGGGGATCACGGCCGGGGTCTACCTCGCGCTCATGGGTCCGCACGGGATGCGCGAGCTCGGCGAGGGGATCATGGCCCGCTCGCGCTACGCGCTCGAGCGGCTGGCCGAGTTGCCCGGTGTCCGGATCCCGTTCCGCGAGCAGCACCACTTCAAGGAGTTCGTGGTCGACTTCAGCGCCACCGGCCGGCGGGTCGCCGAGCTGAACCGGGCCCTGCTCGAGCGGGGGATCTTCGGCGGGATCGACCTGTCGCGCGACTTCCCGGAGCTCGGCCAGGCCGCGCTCTGGTGCGTGACCGAGATCCACACCCAGGCCGACCTCGACCGCCTCGTGGCCGAGCTGGCGGAGGTGCTCCGATGAGCTGGCCGATCGGACCAAGGCCGCCCCTGCGCCGCTTCCACCAGGCCCGCTGGGACGAGCCGATCATCTTCGAGCTCTCGCAGCCCGGCGCCCGGGGTGTCCTCCCGCCGCCGGTCGAGCCGGGGATCCGCGAGCGGGTGGGTGACCCGGCCGCCGCGCTCCCGGCCGGCGTCCGCCGGACGAGCCCGCCGGCCCTCCCCGAGCTGTCCCAGGTCCACGTCCTGCGCCACTATGACCGGCTCTCCCAGGAGAACCTGGGCGCCGACCTGAACATCGACGTCGGGCAGGGGACGTGCACGATGAAGTACAGCCCGAAGGTGAACGACCAGCTCGTCCGCTCGCCCAAGGTCGCCGAGCTCCATCCGGCCCAGGACGACTCGACCGTCCAGGGCGTGCTCGAGATCATCTGGCGCCTCGAGCAGCTCCTGCGCGAGATCTCGGGGATGGACCGCTTCACGCTCCAGCCCGGTGCGGGCTCGGCGGCGATCTACGCGAACGTGCTGATGATCCGGGCCTGGCACGCGGCGCGGGGCGAGGCGGACAGGCGCGACGAGGTGATCACGACGATCTTCTCGCACCCCTCGAACGCGGCCTGCGCCCGGACGGCGGGGTACCGGGTGATCACGCTCCAGCCCGATCGGAACGGCGACCCGGACCTCGACGCGCTCAAGGCGGCCGTCTCGGAGCGGACCGCGGCGCTCCTGATCACGAACCCGGAGGACACCGGGATCTTCAACCCGCGGATCGAGGAGTTCGTCCGGGTCGTCCACGAGGCGGGCGGGCTCGCCTCGTACGACCAGGCGAACGCGAACGGGATCCTCGGGATCACCCGGGCCCGCGACGCCGGCTTCGACCTGTGCCACTTCAACCTGCACAAGACGTTCTCGACCCCGCACGGCTCCGGCGGGCCGGCGGCCGGGGCGAGCGGGGTGACCTCCGAGCTGGCCCGGTTCCTGCCCCGGCCGACGGTCGAGTTCGACGGCACGCGCTACTACCTCGACCACGACCGGCCCGACAGCATCGGCAAGATCCGGCCCTGGGTCGGGGTCACCCCGAACCTCGTCCGGGCCTACGCCTGGATCATGAGCCTCGGCGCCGAGGGCCTGCGCGAGGTGGCCGAGGTTGCGGCCCTGAACAACAACTACCTGATGCACAAGGTGCTCGAGATTCGCGGCGCGAGCGCCCCGTTCGCCCCCGGCCGGCGCCGGATCGAGCAGGTCCGCTACTCGTGGGCCGGGCTGGCCGAGGAGACCGGCATCCATACCGAGCAGATCGGGGCCCGGGCGGCCGACTTCGGGGTCCACTACTGGGAGAGCCACCATCCGTTCATCGTGCCCGAGCCGTTCACCCTCGAGCCGACCGAGTCGTACTCGAAGGCCGACCTCGACGAGTACGCTGCGATCCTGGCCGAGGTGGCGCGGGAGGCGCGCGAGGAGCCGGACGTCGTCCGGACCGCGCCGCACGCGAGCACGATCCACCAGGTCGAGCACGACGTCCTCGACGATCCGGCTCGCTGGGCGGTCACCTGGCGGGCGTATCGGCGGAAGGTCCGGGGCGAGGCTGTCGAGGGGCCCCGAGACGCCGTCGAGGGCCCCCGATGAGCACGCCGACCACGAGGACGCTGGCCGGCCGGCGGGCGATCGTGACCGGCGGGGCGGGCGGGATCGGACGGGCGACCGCGCTCCTTCTCGCCGAGCACGGCGCGGCGGTCGCGATCGTGGACCGCGACGGACCTGGCGGCCGGGCGGTCGCCGACGAGATCGAGGCGGCCGGCGGCCGCGCGATCGCGGTCAGCGCCGACGTGACGAGCGCCGACGACTGCCGGCGCGCCGTGGAGGCGGCGGTCACGGCCTTCGGCGGCCTCGACATCCTGTTCAACAACGCCGGGATCATCCGGCGGGCGGACGTGGTCGACACGACCGAGGACGAGTGGGACCGGGTGATCGCCGTGAACGTGAAGTCGGTCTACCTGATGAGCCGGGTCGTCGTCCCGGTCATGGCTGCCGGCGGCGGGGGCGCGATCGTCAACACCGGCTCGGGCTGGGGCCTCAAGGGCGGGCCGCGGGCCGTCGCCTACTGCGCCTCGAAGGGGGCGGTGGTGAACATGACCCGGGCGATGGCGATCGACCATGGGCCGCAGAACATCCGGGTGAACTGCGTCTGTCCGGGCGACACGGACACCCCGATGCTGCGCGAGGAGGCGCGCCAGCTGGGCGAGCCCGTCGAGCGGTTCCTGGCCGACGCCGCCGACCGACCGCTGAACCGCCTTGGCCGGCCCCTCGACATCGCGAACGCCGTCCTCTATCTCGTCAGCGACGCGGCGAGCTGGGTGACCGGCGCGGTCCTCGTCGTCGACGGCGGCGGGCTGGCCTAGGCGGCGGGCTGGCCCAGGCGGCGGGCTGGCCTGGCGACGTCGCGCCTCGCCGCCCGGCGGGCGCCTCAGGCGACCTCGCGCCGGATCGTGGCCGCGGCCAGGGCGACGAAGAGCGCCGCGATCGCGGCCAGGACGACGATCGCCAGCTGGACGCCGGCGGCGGACAGGTCGTGGCCCCGGATCATCACGTCGCGCAGCGCCTCGACCGCGTAGGTCAGGGGCAGGACGCGGGCGACCGGCTGGAGGACGGTGGGCAGCGAGTCGACCGGCCAGAAGATCCCCGACAGGAGCCCCTGGGGGACGATCACGACCGGGATGAACTGGAGGATCTGGAGCTCGGTCCGGGCGAAGGTCGACAGGAAGATGCCGAGGTTGACGGCTCCGAGGGCGAGGAGCAGGGCGAGCACGAAGGCGAGGAGCGGGCTGCCGGCGATCGGGACGTGGAGCCCGATCGTGAACGAGGGCAGCGGACCGAGCGAGGGAACGTCGAGGCGCATCAGGACGAACGTGAGCAGGAGGATCACCTGGAGCGTGGCGAAGATCCCGAACCCGAGGCTGTAGCCCAGGACGATCTCCGGCTTCGTGATCGGCGTCGCCAGGAGTCGCTCGAGCGTCCCGCCGATCCGCTCGCGCAGGAAGCTGATCCCGGTCAGGATGAACACGAAGAAGTAGCCGAAGTAGCCGACGAAGACCGGGGCGAGGGCGTCGAGGACGTCGGCGTCGGGGGTCAGGAAGACGGTCTCCCGGGCGAACGTGACGCGCGGTGCGGCGCCCGGGGAGAGCCCGAGCAGGGCGGCGCTGACGGCCCGCTGGAGCTGGCCCACCTTCGAGCCGTCGCCGAGCGGGTCGGCGCCCTGGGTCAGGATCGTCAGCGTCGCCGTGGCGCCCGAGGCGACGGTCGCCCCGAAGCCGGACGGGATGACGACGACGACGTCGACCCGGTCGTCGGCCAGCGCGGCGCGGGCGGCCGGCTCGTCCGCCAGCCCCTCGACCAGCTCCAGCCCGCCGGTCGTCACCGCCGAGCCGATCGCGGCCGCGAGCCGGCCCCCGGCGGTCCGGTCGAGGTCGACGAGCGCGACCCTCGCCGGCACGACCTGCTGGTCGCGCAGGACCCAGCCGAGGAGGGCCATGATCGCGATCGGGACGACGAAGATCAGCCCGAGCGTGCGCGGATCGCGCCGGAACTGGTCGACGATCCGGCGCGTGATCGCCCGCAGGCGGCGGGGGTTCACGGTGCGCCCATCCCCGGGCCGCCCGTCCCCGGATCGCCGGGCCCGGCGCCCGTCCCGCCAGCCGGCCTGTCGGCCGGGAGCGGGCTCCCGTCGCCGTCGAGCCCGGCGAACTGGAGGAACGCTGTCTCGAGCCGGTCCGTGCCAGCACGCGCCCGCAGCTCGTCGGCCGTCCCCCGGGCGAAGATCGTCCCGTCGCGGATGAAGAGCAGCTCGTCGCAGCGGTCCGCCTCGTCCATCACGTGGCTCGCCACGAGGAGCGTCCGGCCCGCCGCCGCCAGGCGCCGGAAATGGGCCCAGAACTGGACGCGCAGGGCCGGGTCGATCCCGACCGTCGGCTCGTCGAGGAAGAGGACGGCCGGGTCGTGGACCAGGGTGCAGGCGAGCGACAGGCGCCGGCGCATCCCGCCCGAGAGCTCGAGGGCGGGGGTCGAGCGCCGGTCGTCGAGCTCGACCAGGCGGAGGACCTCGCGGGCCCGGGCGCCGTCGGTCCCGCCGTACAGGCCGGCGAAGAAGCGGATGTTCTCCCAGACCGAGAGCTCCGGGTAGATCCCGTCCGCCTGGGGCATGTAGCCGATCCGCTCGAGGAGGGCACGGGAGGGCATGACCGTCCCGAGGACGCGGGCTTCGCCGCTCGTGGCCCGGGCGAGCCCGACCAGGAGCCGGATCAGGGTCGTCTTGCCCGAGCCGTTCGGGCCGAGCAGGCCGTAGATCCGGCCCGGCTCGAGGCTGAGGTCGATCCCGTCGACGGCATGGATCGGGCCGAACGTCTTGCGCAACGCGCGGGTCTCGATCGCCGGATCGCCCTGTTCCGCCCGCCTGCCCTCGGTCACCATGGCAGCGGTCAGGGTAGCGCGTCGCGGCTGCCGGGGGAAGGGTCGCCCGCACGACCGGCGACCGCTGCCTCGAGGCGGTCGATGAACGGGACCTGGGCCGGCTTCAGGCGGCGACGCGCCTCGCCCGGCTCGAACCAAGCGACGCGGTCGATCTCGGGGAACGCCTCCCGACGGCCGGACCGTGGCGGCCACTCGATCGTGAACGTGTTGCTCCGGGCGCTGGCCGGATCGAGGTCGCCCTCGAGCCCCCAGGCCACGACCAGCTTGCCCGACTTCTGGCGCACCTCGCCCAGCGGGATCGGGACCCCGGCGGGCGGTTCGTGGCCGGTCTCCTCGGCGAACTCGCGGCGGGCGACCGCGAGCAGCTCCTCGCCCGGCTCGACCTCGCCCTTCGGGATCGTCCAGTGGCCGAGGTCCCTGCCCTGCCAGAACGGACCGCCCGGGTGGGCGAGGAGGACCTCCAGGCGGCCGGCTCGACGCCGGAAGAGGAGGATGCCGGCGCTCGTCAGCCCGGACCGGTCGCGTCCCGTCCGTCCCTGCTCGGTCCCGCCGCCCGCTCGGTTCACTGCGCTTCGTCCGGGAGGAGCGGACGGACCGTGAGCGAGTAGAGGCGCTCGTCCGGAGCCCGCAGCCAGAGCCCGGTGAAGCCGCCCTCGATCGGGCTGACCCCGAGCCGGGCCACCTCCTCGGTCGTCAGGACCCGGCGCGGCCAGCTCGGCAGGCCGGGCTCGGAGGGCGGCACGAAGTCGGCCGGCCCGATCGTCGGCCAGGGCCAGGCGAGCGGCTCGATCCCCGCTGCCGGTGTCCCGGCGACGAGGATCGCCCGGTAGCGTTCGGGCCGCCAGGTCGTGACCGAGGTTGCCCCGGCCGCGTCGAACGAGAGCAGCCGCTCGCGGAGCGCGGCGAGGGAGCGGCGGATCGCCCGGTCCGCTTCGTCGACCTGGACGCCTTCGATCCCGAGGGCGTAGACCTCGACCCGCTTGTCGAGCCCGCCGGCGTGGAGCTCGAAGGTTGCCGTGGGCGCGTCGGCGACCCCGGGCGCGTCGTAGTGGCCGGGCCGGGCCGCCCCGAGCCCGCCCGGTCCGATCGCCCAGGCGAGCAGCGACTGGACCGCCGCCTCGGGCAGCCGGGCGATCCGGAACGGAGCCAGCAGGTTCACCCCGGCCGGCTTCGTGGCCGCCGTCTCGTCAACAGGGGCCGCCGGGTCGCGGAAGATCGCGCTCCCGTCGCCGTAGAGGGTGAAGATCGGCGCCGTGGTGGCCAGGAAGCCGGGCGCCATCAGCCCGCCGCTCTCCTCGAACCGGAGCACGACCTCGGCCGGCCCGGTCGGGTGCTCGAGCGCGGAACCGGCCGGCCCGCTGGCCGGAGGAGCGCTCGGCGAGACGGAGGCGGACGGAGGCGGCGTCGGCCCGGCCCCCGAGGTGCAGGCGGCCACGAGCAGGGCGGTCGCGACGATCGCCCTGCTGACCGGGGCGGGTCGCTGGCGGAAGCGCCGGCGGAGGCGCCGGCGGAACGATTCGTGCCGGGATGCGCTGGCGTGGATCGGATCGTGGTTCATGCTCTTGACGACGTCTGGTGGCGCCGGCTGGTTCCGGGCCGGTCCTCGGAACGGATCGTCGGGGCGGCCGGCGCCCGATGTGACGAATGGCCCTGTTCCGGCCCGCCGCGCCACCCTAGGTTGCCGCTTTACGCCGCACCAGGGAGGGACAGAGGTGGCCGACCTGTCGACTGTCTTCACCGGCATCCGCTTCGAGAACCCGTTCCTGCTCGCCTCGGCGCCGCCGACCGAGTCCGAGACGAACATCATGCGCGCCTACGAGGCCGGCTGGGGCGGCGTCGTGACCAAGACGATCGGCCTCCATCCGGTCGTCAACGTGCGCGGCCCGAAGACGAAGTTCCTGCGCGTCGACAACGGCGGGACGCGGCTGTCGATGGCCAAGCGGCCGGACTCGACCCTCGTCGCCTCGTGGAACTGGGAGCTGATCTCCGACAAGCCGCTCGACTGGTGGATCGGTCGCCTGTCGGCGATCAAGAAGACCTGGCCGAACAAGGTCCTCGTGGCCTCGATCATGGCCGGCTCGGGCAACGACAAGGAGCTGGCGAACTGGCAGACCCTGACCCGGGCGGTCCAGGACGAGGGCGTGGACGCGATCGAGCTGAACTTCTCCTGTCCGCACATGGACCGGGTCGACATGGGGGCGAACGTGGGCAAGGACCCGGTCCTGTGCTCGGTCTCGACCCAGGCCGTCAAGGAGGTTGCCCGCGTCCCGGTCTGGGTGAAGCTGACCCCTGCCAGCGCCGACATCGTCGAGGAGGCGGCCGCGGTCTTCCGGATGGGCGGCGACGCGATCTCCTCGTCGAACACGTTCCCGTCCCTGCCCCTGATCGACCCCGGGACGCTCGACTTCGAGGTGAACGTCGACGGCTACGTCGCCTCCGGCGGCCTGGGCGGACCGGCCATCCTGCCCCAGTCGCTGGCCAAGATGGCCCAGATGACCCAGGCGTTCCCCGACCGCGAGTTCTCCGGGATCGGCGGCATCTCCACGTTCGCCCATGCCCTGAACTACTTCCTCCTCGGCTGCGGCACGGTCCAGGTCGCGACCGCCGCGATGCTCGACCATGCGATCGGGCCGAACGTGATCAAGGCCCTCACGAGCGGGATGACCGAGTTCCTCGAGCGGAACGCCGAGCGCGGCTGGACCTCGCTGGCCGACTTCCGCGGCCTCCGCCGCGGCCACGTCGTCCCGCACGCCCGGATCGGCCGGCCGGACGCCGCCGACTACCACGGCGGCTACGACGATGACGCCGAGGGCTACGCCCGGGCCGAGGAGTTCGCGCCGGCCCGCTGACGGGAAGGCCCGTTGACGCCTGGCGCCCCGAGGCCCGGCGCCCGCGACCAGCGGGCCTCGACCTGGCACGGGGGGCGCCGGTTGACACCCGCCCGCGTTCGCAGAACAATCTCGTCGACAACCGAACGCGATGAAGCTCGCGTCGTGTCCCGCTCGGCGGGTGATGGCTTCTGGGGCTCTGCTCCAGGAGCCTTCTTGTTCCCGGGGCTGCGCCGAGGGCCATCTCCGCGCCGGGCGACGGTGCGCGCGGCCACCCGAGGAGGTGAGATCTGCCCTTGTCCTTTCGCAGCATCCTGTTCGACCAGTCCGGGCCCGACTCCGGGTTCGCGTCCGGGCCCGAGTCCGGAACGGCGGTCGACGGGCAGGGCGCACCGGACTTCTTCACCGACCTGCGCCTCGACAAGGTCGTCGCCTCGATCACGGCCGGTCGCGAACGCTATCGCCTCGGGCCGTTCTTCCACGCCCCGCTGACGAGTGAAGAGGCAATCGCCTACCGCCACGAGGTCTTCCGCGATCTCGAGGACCCGGCGCTGCTCGGCGTCGTCCGGTCGTTCGCCCGGCAGATGCAGCTGATGCGCGATCACCTCGCGCGCGGTGCCGCCTCCCACTACCGGTTCGAGCGGGCGCGCTGGTTCCTCGACGCGGTCGACGTCTACTGCGCGGCGGTGACCGGGCTGGCCGACGGGCTGACAGCATCGCAGCCGCGATCGCGCGGCTTCCAGGGCCTGCGCGACTACCTGGTCGCCTCGATCGCCTCGGACGAGTTCGGCGCCCTCCAGGCGGAGACCCGGGCGCTCGAGGCCGATCTCGACCGGATCACGTACCTCCTCCAGATCGAGGGCGCCCGGGTCCGGGTCAGCCGATACGAGCCGGCGCCCGACTACAGTGCGGACGTGGCGCAGACGTTCGAGAAGTTCCGGCAGGGCGAGGCGAAGGAGTACCGGTTCGACTTCTCCTCGGGGTCGCACATGAACCACGTCGAGGCGGCGATCCTCGACCTCGTCGCCCGCCTCCATCCCGAGGTGTTCGAGGCGCTCGATCGATTCCACGGTCGTCATCAGTACTACCTCGACGAGACGATCGGCCGGTTCGACCGGGAGGTCCAGTTCTACGTCGCCTGTCTCGAGTACATCGAGCGCTTCCGGCCGGCCGGACTGGCCTTCTGCTACCCGACCGTGACCAGCCGGTCCAAGGAGATCCGCGCGCGGGCCGTCTTCGACCTCGCCCTGGCCGAGATGCTCGTGGCGGAGCAGGCACCGGTCGTGACGAACGACTTCCACCTGGCCGGGCCGGAGCGGATCCTCGTCGTCTCCGGACCGAACCAGGGCGGGAAGACGACGTTCGCCCGCACGGTCGGGCAGCTCCACCACCTCGCCCGGCTCGGTTGTCCGGTGCCGGGAGTGGACGCCAGGCTCTTCCTGGTCGACCGGATCTTCACCCACTTCGAGCGCGAAGAGGACCTCCAGAGCCTGACCGGCAAGCTCGAGGAGGACCTGCGCAGGATCCACCGGATCCTCGAGCAGGCGACGCCTGCCAGCCTCCTGATCATGAACGAGAGCTTCGGCTCGACGACCCTGAACGACGCCCTGTTCCTGAACCGGGCAGTGATGGAGGCAATCATCCGGCGCGACCTGCTGTGCGTCTCGGTCACATTCCTCGACGAGCTCTCGACGCTCGGTGAGACGACCGTGAGCATGGTCGCCACGGTCGATCCCCACGATCCGGCGCGGCGGACGTTCAGGATCGTCAGGCGGCCGGCGGACGGGCTCGCGTACGCCTGGGCGATCGCCGAGAAGTACCGGCTGACCTACGAAGAGATCAGGGCACGGATCGCGCGATGAAGGCGTTCCTCCTGTATCGCGATCGGGACTTCGATCGGGAGGCCAGGCCGCCCGAGAGCGCAGTGGCGCTGACCCGGGACCTGGGCCTGGAGATCCTGTTCGGGGCGATGGCGGCCGGCGACCAGTACCTCTTCGACACCGCCCGCAAGGTCGTCCTGGCCAGCCTGGACGACCCTGACGCGATCCGCTACCGCCAGGAGATCCTGGCCGATTGCCTCGATCACCCGGAGGTCATCCGGGCGATCTACGCGATCGCCGTCGAAGCGATCGACCGCGAACGGCGGGTCTGGGGCGGGCTCCTCAGCCGGTACCCGGACGGGCTGCTCCATCGGTCGGTCGAGGTGCTCGAGCTGTTCGTGGAGCTGCTCAAGCGGCTGCGGCGGATCGCCGACGAAGACGGCCCCGGGTTCCGCTCCGAAGGTTTCCGCCGCTTCTTCGACATGATCGCCGGCGAGCTGGACGACGCCTACCTGCGGACCGTCGAGGACCATCTGCGACGGCTGCGCTTCCGGGACGGCGTGCTGATCAGCGCCCGGCTCGGGCCCGGCAACCGGGGGACGGACTACGTGCTCCGGCGCGCCCCGGAGACGAAGCGGAGCTGGAGGGAGCGGATCGGGCTCCAGGGTCGTCCGGGCTACGTCTACGAGATCCCCGAGCGCGACGAGAGCGGATTGAACGCCCTGGCCGAGCTGACCGCCCGGGGGATCGGGCTCGTGGCCGGCGCCCTCGCCCAGTCGACCGATCACATCCTGAGCTTCTTCAGCCTGCTCCGGTTCGAGTCGGCCTTCTATGTCGGCTGCCTGAACCTGCACGAGCGGCTCGCGGGCAAGGGCGAGCCGACCTGCTTCCCCGAGCCCGAACCGCCGGGCCGGGCCGTCCTGTCCGGGCGGGGGCTGTACGAGGTCTGTCTCAGCCTGAGCGTCGGAGAGCGCGTCGTGGGCAACGACCTGGGAGCCGACGGAAAGACCCTGGTGATGATCACCGGCGCCAACCGGGGCGGCAAGTCGACCTTCCTGCGCAGCGTCGGCGTCGCCCAGCTGATGATGCAGTGCGGGATGTTCGTGCCGGCCGAGTCGTTCCGGGCCGATCTCCGCCACGGCGTCTTCACCCACTTCAAGAGCGAGGAGGACGCCAGCCTGCGGAGCGGCAAGCTCGACGAAGAGCTGAGCCGGATGAGCTCGATCGTCGACCAGCTCGGCCCGAACGGCATGGTCCTGCTCAACGAGTCATTCGCCTCGACCAACGAGCGGGAAGGATCCGAGATCGCCCGGCAGATCGTCCGGGCCCTGCTCGAGGTCGGCACGAAGGTGCTGTACGTGACCCACCTGTTCGATCTCGCCCACGGCTTCTACCTCGAGAAGCGACCCGAGGCGCTCTTCCTGCGGGCACCACGAGCGGCCGACGGGCAGCGGACGTTCCGGCTCGCCGAGGGCGAGCCGCTGCCCACGAGCCACGGTGAGGACGTCTACCGGCGGGTCTTCGGGGATGTTCCGGAACCCTCCGCCGTCTCGCCCGGCACGACCACCGAGGAGGTCGCCTGACCGGCCCCGGGCCGCTCGACCTGATGGCTGAACCCGTCCGCCTCTGCCCCGCCTGCTACCGGCCGAACCCGTGGGCCGCCACCCGCTGCACCGGCTGCGGCGCCGCCCTCGAGACGGACGAGCCGTACGACGAGCGCCTGATCTGGGCGCTCGACCACCCGGACAGCGGGATCGCCGTCCTCGCCGCCCAGCTGCTCGCCGAGCGCCACGCCCGGCAGGCGATCGACCGGCTGATCGAGCTCGTCGACTCGGCGGACCCGTACCGGGCCGCGGCGGCCGCCCGGGCCCTGACGGCGTTCACGGACGACGAGCGGGCCGTCGCGGCCGTGGAGGCCTGTCGGACCCACCGCTCGGCCCTCGTTCGGCGGGCCGTCTCCCGCACCGAGCCGGGGCGAAGAAGGGCGCGGTAAGCGCCGGGCCGCTCGATCTCTTGATCCAGGCCCGTTGTCGCGCGGTTCCCGGGCCGGACCAGTCGGTGCCCGCCCGCACCTTGTTGCCCGCCATTCTCTGGTACGGTCGCTGGGCCGACGAACCGGTTGACCGAGGAGGACTTCGGATGCGCAGCGTGACCTACTCGATGAGCGCCTCGCTCGACGGCTACATCGTCGGCCCGGACGGCAGGTTCGACTGGA
>Ga0334722_10000192_pt1 | contig 90869 bp, 105 predicted proteins | sample C3_bottom_MG_FD_207210 | JGI IMG/M metagenome (GOLD analysis project Ga0334722, IMG submission 207210) | Sediment microbial communities from Yellowstone Lake, YNP, Wyoming, USA - C3_bottom | ecosystem: Environmental > Aquatic > Freshwater > Lake > Sediment | place: USA: Wyoming | collected...
TGTCGCGGGCGTTCCAAGTGCCCCGGCCGTTCCCCGAGCTGTCCGTGCTGGAGAACGTGATGGTGGGGGCTATATTCAACGGCGGCCGCGACCTGAAAACGGCCAGAGAGGCCGCGGAGGAGGCGCTGAGGTACGTGGGCCTGTACGAGAAGCGCAACCAGCCGGCCGGCAAGCTCACCTTCAACGAGCTGCGCCTTCTGGAGCTCGCCCGCGCCCTCGCGGGGAATCCGAGGCTGTTGCTTCTCGACGAGGTGATGGCCGGCCTCAACCCGAGGGAGATAGACGCCATGGTTCAATTGATCAAGAGGCTGGCGGAGGAGCGGGGCATTGCAGCGATTTCGCTGGTGGAGCACAGAATGCGCGCGGTGGCGCAGCTGGCGCATAGAGTGATAGTGATGTACCAGGGGAAGGTGATCGCCGAGGGGCCTCCCGAGAAGGCTCTGAACGACCCCAAGGTGGTGGAGGTGTATCTGGGGAGGCCATGGCGCTGAGCCTGCAACAGCTGTCCTCAGGCTACGGGAGGCTCCAAGTGCTGTTCGGCATAAGCCTAGAGGTGCCGGCCAAGTCCATAATATCGCTCCTGGGGCCGAACGGCGCCGGGAAGTCCACCACCCTCTGGACAGTCATGGGCGTTGTGAGGCCCTGGGAGGGGAGGATACTGCTGGAGGGCACGGACGCGACGAGGGTGCCGCCTCACAGGAAGGTGGAGCTGGGGCTTGCGCTGGTGCCCGAGGGGCGCCGCCTCTTCCCGGAGATGACCGTGGAGGAGAACCTGCTTATGGGGGCCTTCACGAAGAGGGCCAGGGAGAAGGCGCGCGACACGTTGGAGTTTGTTTACGCCCTCTTCCCGCGGCTGAGGGAGCGCAGGCGCCAGAAGGCCGGCACCATGAGCGGCGGCGAGCAGCAGATGTTGGCCATCGCCCGGGCGCTCATGTCGAGGCCTAAGGTGTTGCTGATAGACGAGCCGAGCGCCGGCCTTGCTCCTAAGATAGTCAGCGACCTCTTCCAGACGGTGAAGCAACTCAAGGAGGAGATGTCGGTGTTGCTGGTGGAGCAGAACGTGGCGGCGGCTCTGGAGATAAGCGACTATTCATATGTGCTGGAGAACGGGAGGATAGTCCTCCAGGGCAGGCCGGAGGAGCTCGCCGAGAATGAACACGTCAAGAGGGCGTACCTAGGCGTGTGACATATGAAAACCGTTTTTAAGGACGCGGGTTAAGGCCTGCATGAGGAGGCTGTTGGATATCGCCGAGGAGGAAATCGCCGAGAGGCTCAGGGAGGGCTCCAGGCTGGCCGTGGAGGCGCTCTCCATGGCGCTCAGAGAGGAGGCGAAGGCCGGCGAGATCAGGGAGGTGGCGTCCAAGCTCCGCAGGCTGCACGACGAGGTTTCGGACCTCGTGATGGAGGCCGTCGCCAGGTATGCCCCCGTGGCCACGGACCTCCGCTTCCTGAAAAGCGCGTTGTTCGTCTCGTACGACCTCTACAGGATTGCCCGCTACGCCTACGACGTGGCGTCGGTGACCGAGAAGCTGGGGGGAGGCTGCTGGTCGAAGAGGGTGGAAACCACGGGCGGGCTGGTTAAAGAAATGGTGGCCAAGGCCGTGGACATGTTCCTCAGCCGCGACGTTTCGGCGTTGGAGGAGGTGGAGAGGCTAGACGACTAGGTGGTGGACAAGAGCTACGAGGAGGCTCTGCTGGACGTGCTGAAGGGCGCCGACAGGTGCAGGGTGGTGGAGGCCGTGGTGATGCGCCTCCTGGAGAGGGCCTCCGATCACGCCGTCTACATCGCAGGCCACGCGTACTACCTCGTCACGGGGCAGACCAGATACTGACCTGGCGATCGTCGGGTCCGTGCGGCGGGCCGCGGTCCGAGGGCCGGCATGCGCGTCCGGCGTTCTGCCGTCCGGTCGAGACGGCTTGGGCGCCTTCGGTAAAGGCCGCGCGGCTCTCCGCAGAGGCCTTCGGCGTGGGGGCGGAAGGCGCTTGAGGCGTACGCCGCGCGAACGTTTTTAAGCCATGCGCACATCAACCCGTGACGGTTTCGGATATCTTGCTGGCGGGCTTCTTCGCGTTTCTGGCCGTCCTGTATGTGGGCCTCCTCGTGGTGGTCCTCACCAGGCGCAGCCGGCGCGCCTCTGTGAAGGCCTTCCGCCTCTTCTTCGCGTCCTTCCTGTTGCTCGTGATCGCGTTCCCCCTGGTGCTCGCCTTCCCGCCAGCCGTGGTTGCGCTGCCCCTGGTGCCCCTCGCGGCGTTTTTCCTCACGTCGGAGGGGTTCTGGGCCGGCTTGACGCTCCCGGCCAGATGCAGACTGGGCGACGCCGCGGCCTGCGAGGAGCTCAGGAGGAGGGTGGAGGCGCTCAAGCGGCTGGAGGGAGGCGGCGGGGGCCTATAGGCTTATGATTAGGCGCGAGGCGGCCTACTGGATCCGCGAGGCCTGGCACGACCTCTGCACGGCCCAGCTGCTCTACTCAGCGCGCCGCTTCAACGCCGCGGCGTTCTACAGCCACCAGGCCGTGGAGAAGGCCTTGGAGAGCCTTTTCTTCGTCTTCCTGAGGGCGGAGCCTCCCAGATCCCACGTGCTGGTCGAGCTCTACCGGGAGCTGAAGAGGGCCGGCGTGGAGCTCGACCCCTCGCTGGAGGAGGCCGTGGCCGAGCTGAACAAGTTCTACACCGTGTCGCGATATCCGGACGCGGCGGCCGGCCAGCCCTTCGAGGCCGTGACCAGGCGGGACGCCGAGAGGGCGCTGGAGACCGCCAGGGCCGTGGCGGACTTGGCCGAGGGGCTTCTGGCGAGGGCCGGCTATGAGGGCACCCCCGGAGATATTAAGAGCTGTGGATAGGCTCCTCTCGGCGCTGGAGGCGGCCGGGTTCAGGGTGGCCGAGGCCTACCTCTTCGGCTCATACGCCAGAGGCGACTGGCTCGTGGACAGTGACGTCGACTTGGTCGTCGTCTCGCCCGACTTCGCCGGGATCAGGTGGCCGGAGCGGCTGGACATCGCCGCGAGGCTGCAGCTCAGGCTGGAGCTGGGGAGGTGGGTCGAGGTCCTGCCCTACACCCCGGAGGAGTTCGAGGAGGCAAGGCGGAGAAGCGCCGTGTTGAGAGACGCCGAGAGGTACTGGATACGGGTCAAGTAGTCCGCCCGGCGCACGCCCGCCGGCAATCGCAGAAGGCCGCCAGGCATCCGCGCCGCCTTCTCGGCGCCGCGGGCAGGCCGCCGCAGATGCGGCGCGGGCCGGGACGGAGAGGGCCGCGCGAAAGCTTTTATCCCCATGCCCGCGGTAGCTCGTGGATGCATGGGACGTGGCGGCGGCTATGCTGGGCCAGGCCCCGCTTGTGGCTGTGTCAGCGGCGTTGCTGTACGTCCTATTCACCCGCGAGCTCCAAGAGATAAAGGAGCTGAATGAGAGAGTCGTGGAGGGGCTTGACAGACTTGAGTGGGCCTTCCAGAACTTCGGCTCTGTTCTGCTGGATATGCTGACCGCTAAGGGGGTTATGTCCACGACGGAGGTGAAGGCGTTAGCCGGCTACCTCAAGACGCCGCCGCCCGCCAGGTCTAGGTACTACACCGAGGAGGTGCGGCGACGCCTCATCGAGATCTTAACCACGGTGGAGGAGGAGAAGTTCACGCCTGGCGACGTGAGGGAGCTCCAGCGCATCGCCAAGCTCATCGAGAAGGAGTACGAGGAGACGCGCCGCGAGGACCTCATAGCGTATCGAACAATGGTAGCTCTGTGGCGTCTCTCGATACCTCCATGGACTTAGTGCCGTAGTCTGCTCACTTCCGGATTCTGGACGTGCGGAATCCTCGCCGCCTTGATTTGTGTGGGTAAAATAGAATGAGTTACGTCTGGGTTTTCGCCGGGGTCTTCATGGTGAGGAAGGCTATGCCGGCCAGGATGAACGCTATGGCTATCAGTATGAGGCCTACGAGTATTATCACGAGCACGGCGCCCCAGTAGTAGAGGGATCCCGCCGTCTGGAACATGCTCTCGCCCGATCTGCCGGCCATGGCGGACATCATGTTCCTAAACCTCCTCGCGGACGTTACGAAGAGTATCCAGGCGATCACCAACGTGGCTAGGAATGCCGCCAAGCCGAAGCCGCCGGCCAGCAGATGGCCCGTCATGAGGGCGGGCAGGGAGAGGGCGCCCAGCGAGGCGCCTACGATGAGGACCACGAGCGCTATGAAGATGAAGATGAACCAGTAGATCGCGTCGTCCTTCATCTTCTGGTCGCCGTAGAAGTCCGCGAGGGAGATCGCGCCGACCAGGAACAGCACGACGCCGATAATCCCGACGATACGCTCGACGGGGCTGATCGCGGCGAGGATGGCGCCTACGCCCGCAAGCAGCTTCGCTATCTCCGGCTCCATGCCCCGGCCCGGCCTCCCGTATTTATGCGTAACGCCTCCTCGGCCGGCGCGGGGAAGACATATAAATGCACCTCGGCCGAGGGGCATGGCTTCCGATATATCGGGCATCGGCGAGAGGTACGACGTGAGGTACGCCTGGAGGGCCGCGCCGATCCTCGGCTCGGTGGCTCTCGTGGTGATGTACACGGAGGCCATGCTCCTGCCCTCCCTGCCGAAGATACAGGAGGAGTTCAACGTCACGCCGGCCGACGCGTCCTGGATACTGACCGTCTACCTGGTTGTGGGGACCATAAGCGCCGCCCTCTTCGGAAGCCTGGGCGACATGTTCGGCAAGAAGAGGATGCTGGTGCTGGTCCTCTCCATATACTCCGTCGCGGTCACGTTCACGGGATACGCGCCCTCGTTCCCCCTGCTCCTGCTCGCCAGAGGGCTTCAGGGCCTGGGCATGGCCATGTTCCCCCTGGCCTTCTCCCTCATAAGGGAGGAGTTCCCGCCGGAGATGGTGCCCACGGCGCAGGGCATCATCAGCGCCATGTTCGGAGCCGGCATAATCGTGGCGCTCCCGCTGGGGGCCTATCTGAGCCAGAGCTTCGGGTGGCGCGCCACCTACCACACCGTGACGCCCTTCGCCGTCCTGCTGACCGTCCTCATAGCGACGTACATCAGGGAGAGCAGATACAAGACGCCGAGGCCCGTCGACTACGTCGGCATCGGGCTGTTCGCCTTGACGGCGTCCTCCTTCCTGGTGGCGGTCTCCGAGGCGCCCACCTGGGGCTGGGCCTCCGGACAGACGCTGGCCTTCTTCGCCCTGGCGGCGGCCGCAGGCGCCGCGCTGGCGGCGCAGGAGGCGATCGCCGAGCATCCCTTCATACCGAGGGACGTCCTCAACAGGAACGTGGTGGCGGCGACGACGGCCATATTCATGGTCGCATACGCCTTCCAGATGAGCTCCCAGAACCTCTCCTACCTCTTCGAGATGCCTCCGCCCTACGGCTACGGGCTCGACATATTGAGCACAGGCCTGCACATGACCCCCATGGCCGTGGTGCAGATGGTCGGCGCCCCCATAGCCGGCAGGCTCCTCTGGCGCGTCGGAGCCAAGCGCATGTCGGTAGCCGGCGTGGTCCTGGCCGTCCTCGGGTTCCAGCTCGCCTCGGCCTACGCCTACTCCGGCGTCTGGACCCTAATAGGCTACCTCTCGATGGCCTACCTCGGCCTCGCCCTCCTCAACGTCTCCCTCATAAACCTCCTCACCTTCTCCGTCCCGAGGAACAGGCTGGGCGCCGCGACCGGACTGAACACCGTCTTCAGGAACTTCGGCTCCGCCATAGCGCCCGCCGTCGCCGGCACGGTCCTCACCACGTTCTCGACAATAGCGTACTACTCCCTAGGCGGCTTCAAAGCCTACTTCTCGGTCCCGTCGACCTCCGCCTACTCGATAAACTTCGACATAGCCACCGCGATGTTCATACTCGCGCTCGTGCCGATAGCCATCGCGCGCGAGGTCTTCACAAGAGAGGGAAGGGCAGCCGCCGCGGCGGCCGAGGCCTAGCCGGGAGAGAGGCTAAGGCCTTTCAACCACAAGGCGCCCAATCTCAAGCTCTAGGACGGCGAGATAGTCGGCCTAAATTCCGGCCGCCAGGCAAGGGACGGGGCCTAGACCTCCGAGCTCCTCCTTGCGCCCCTTCCGACGAGGTCTCTATCGTCGCTGATCAGCGGAAGGCCGTATTTCCTGCTTAAATAGAGATATACGGAGTCGTAGTAGGTCAACCTCTCGTCTACCGCAATAGCCAGGACCTCTTCCCTTAGCCCCACGTACTCGGCCTTTATAAACTTTAGAACCTTGACGAATTCCTCGACCAAGTCCCCTCTGTTAATCTTCCAGAGGTAGTTACCTATCTCGTAAAAAGCTAAATCCGCCGTTATGCTCTCCTTAAGGATATCGATAGACCTCTCCTCAAGTCTCTGGATCAAGTTTATGATGGCCGAGGAATCCAAGACGTATCTCATCTCGATCTATCCTCCCTAATCAGCCTCGCGACCTCCTCCTCGGGCATCCTCAGCTCCCTTGCGATCCTCCTGGCAGACCTCCTCGCCTCTTCCTCCTCCCTCCTAGCCACCTCCTCCTCGAGAGCCCGCCGCAGAACCTCCGAGATGTTGACCCCATGCCTCTTAGCCCTCTCCACCAGCTCCCTCCTAACCTTGGTGGATACCGTGACCCACCCTCCCACGTTACTACATTCAAGGTAGTATAAATATGTTACTACCAATACACGCCTCACACGCCTCCGTAGCCACAGCCATCGCCGAGCCCGCCGCGTCCCCGCACGCCGGCCGCAGGCGCGCAATCCGAACGCCTTGCCGCGTCTGGATTAGGTATAAGTATTCCCACCCCTTGGTTCAGTGGATCTCGCCGGGATCATCGCCTCGCTGGGCAGGTCGTGCGCGGATCTCGAGGGGGAGCTCGACGGCGAGTTCCTAGGCTTGATGCTCTTCGGCAGTTGGGCCCGCGGCGAGGCCCGGGAGGACGGCGACGTCGACGTGCTCGTCCTCTTCGACGGCCTAGCCGGCGATCTCGACGTCAGGGCCAGGGCCTACGGAATAATTAGGAGATACGTCGACCGCGACGTCACGCTGATAACCATGAGGAGGGAGGATATCCACGGCAGGTGGACGCCGCTGGCGATAAACATCGCGTGAGACGGGGTGATAATCTGCGACAGACAGGGCGAGCTGAGGCGGTTCAAGGAGGCCGTGGCCAGCTTCATCGAGCGCGAGGACCTAGTTAGGTACAGGACGAGGGACGGGAAGTACGGCTGGGAAAGAGCAGACGGCAAACCCCTCATACGCGCCGTGAGGGATGTTCGACCCGATAGATGACCACTATCATCTGCCAAGCTCGTTAGGGTCGGCTAGAGCCACAGAAGGAAGCCCTGTGCAGGTGCCGCACCAGAACTCTCTTCAGCGCGGCCTAGTAACACAAAGACGACTAGCCGCAATTGACATATAGTTCTTCAAATACCTCGCCATAGGTCTTGGCTGATAGACCAATCTCGGCGATTCCGCCACCCGTAAACTCGTAGGACGTCACGGTTTTTCGCCCCGCAGGAAGGCCGAAATGTTCGGCCGCAACTCCAGCACATCTAAACGCGTCGAGCACCCAAGGCGAGTGGGTAACCGCGAGTTCGGCATTGAGGAGGATATTAGTAACTTTCTCCATGTTTGCCATTAGGCTACGGACTTTCCTCCCTTTTGCCGAGTCCGTCCCCGAGCCTCTTAACGCCGAGAGCATCTGCCTCGCCACCCCGCCGAATAGCACGTACTCACCCAGGCGTTGAGCGCCGGAGGCTCGTACGTTGCAAAGTACTCATGTCGTGGAACAGTATGGCAAGCTCCACGGCGTCTTCGTCGCCCAGCATCCTCTTGAGCCACCTCCCGTAGTAAGGCCTTAGTTTGCACCACTCCTCGAGGGCCAGCTCTTTATGCCTACAGTCTCCTCTATCTCGATCCCGTGTTACGCGGAGTAGCAGGTCATGCCACCTTTTTAGACCTCGGCCTTCTTGCGGCTGTCGACTTCTTTCCGCCGGCGCCCGTCTCCCGAATCAGCTCGACTCTCAACCCAGCCTCGTCGTAGTAATCAAACACGGCGGATCTAGGCACGACGAGCAGGCTATATCTTTCGACTGAGCAATCCCTCCCTACTGCAACGGCGTGACTCTGACGGCGCCAAGCCCCAGCGATCTGTTGCTCCCCACGCCGAAGGCCTCCGCCAAGGAGAGAATCCTCCACATGTCCCCCAGCATGGACGTCTCGAAGGCGCGGTACAGGGCCCACCCCACAAAACCCCGAAGCCTCCGGCCCCCCGACAGGGACACCGTGACAAGCCTCGCCCGGTAGTCCAGTACGCCAACAGCCGCATAGGCCCATTTATAGATGCGGACCGCATCTCTAAGCCCGATCAGCCCAAGCCTCAAGGCGGTCCTAGCCGCAGATTTGAACAAATTACGAGGCGACGGCGTGATGTCGTATACAGGCGCAGGTCGCCTCACGTAGGGCGGCGTTTCAAACCGAACCGGCGAGAGGAACTCCACCTTGAATGCCGGCGTCTGCTGCGCCGCGGGCCGCGGCAACATCCAGAACTCCAGCCCCGCCGGGACGGCCCGCACGCCGAAGAGCTCGAAGCCGCTCTGGACGGCCTCTGCGAATCTGTGTCCCAGCTCCTCATCGAAAAAGGCGGCGCGGAGCTCCACCTCGGCCCCCGCCGGCGCGGCCGTCGGCCCAAGCGCCGGCCTGCCGTCCACCACCAGCGGCCAGACGGTAAAGGGCTTCGGCCCCCTCTCCGGAAGCCCCGGCAGAAGCCGATGCACCACCGCATGCACCAAGTAGCCAGAGAAGAAGTTAAGCGCCACCCCCCTCTCCAGAAACCCCCTAAACAGCACCACAGCCACAGCTCCCCCACAACGTCACAATATAAAGAATGCATCGTGCATATATCAAATAGGGGGCGAGGCTGTGCGCCTGTTCCGCCTTGCTACTGTTCTGTCCGCCTTGTTGAGGAGGCCGAGGATCGCCGATGTGGCGCCTCGTAGTTTTGCGTTGTTATTAACTGCGTTTATCGAAGACAGCACTACCGCATAAGTGTTGTACTCCTCTACTTTTAGCGTCGACGCCGCGAGGCCCTTGAGCGTTGCGCCTTCGGCGGTGCGCGGCGCCCATCTCTTGAAGGCCTCTATGTGCGCGTTGCACCTGGCCTCGAAGCCGCCTACTTTTGCGTCGGGGCGGGGCGTTTTGTGGGAGTAGTGGTGCAGAGCTACCGCTATGATGACCGGGGAGCCTATGTGGAGCGCGATGACGCCTCTGAGCAGGCCCGCCTTGTGTAGCACGTAGTACGCAAAATCTGCAGAGCGGGACTCGTGGAGGGAGAAGTATTCTACGGCGTTTTTGTACGCTACGTCGGCCTTTCCTACGTCGTGTACCAAGGCGGTAAACTCCAGCAGATCCATGGCGAGGTCGGGCTCTACGCCGAATACCCCCGCGAGCTTGCGGGCGACGGGCTCGAAGGCAGGGTCGCGCCTCACCTCCTCCATGACGTCCACTAGGTGCCTGTCCAGCGGCTCGCCGGGGCCCGCCAGACAGCTAGCCGGGGCCGTACCCCGGCTCATATCTCTTCAACACGGCGGTGGGGAACTCCCCGTACTCGGTTACTATGTGCTCCAGCCATCTGGCCAGCTCTTCTTCCCCGTAGCCTTCCGGCCCCTCCACCTCTTTTCCATCCACAGCGAATTTCTCGATCGGTACCTTCTTCAAGTTGTCCAGTGAAACCGTGAAGCAGTCCTCCGGATCTGCTTCTGCGTCTGTACACGCCTCTACGAGGGCGCCTCTGACGAAAGAGTAGCCAGTTTCTCTAAAGACGTTCTGCAGGGTCTTGGGGTGGACGTATATCTGGCCTGCAAGCCTGAGGAGTAGGACGTAGAGACTTGCGTCATCCTTCACGCTGTCTCTGAGGAGTGGCGCATAGCTCCCGGCGGCGTAGGGGAGACGCCATTCTTTCACCGCCAAGTAGGTCTCGGCGCCTCTGCCAAAGAAGTAGAGCTCGCCGTTACACACTCTGCCCGAGGCAGACGGAGGGCCGTATCTACATATCCTGCCCACCCTCTGCACGACCGACTCCGGCGCGTCTGCTGAGGATATCAACACGTCGAAGGTGACATTTACGCCGGCTTCTATGGCGCTTGTCCCCACGAGTATGAGCGGCTCCTCTTTTGACTCTTTGAGCTTGCGCATCGCAGATTCCCTATCTCTCCTCGTCAACATGGAATGTATGACCGCTGTGCCTAGGGCCTTGGCCCACGCCACGGCCTTCTTTACGTTGTTGACGACGATAAGCACCCTCTTCCCCTCCTTCAGCCTCTGCCTCGCTATGTCGACCACTTGTCTCTCTTCAATTATGCGAACTGTATATTTCACGTTCTTCATCTCGCATTCAAACTCCTCGTCGTGGATGGTCGTAACGCCGCCCTCCTCTGCATCCTCGTGGCCAAGCGCCACAAATTTAAATCCCTTGAAGACGTCTGATTTCCACCTGCCCATGGTTGCAGACATGACGACGACGGGCACGTCGGCCTCTCTGAGGATCTTAACAGCGGCTTTAAGCGCGGCGACTACCTTTCCGCCTTCATCTTGCGCCGCCACGTGGGCCTCGTCTATGAAAACACATGAGGGATATACATAGGTAAACGGTATGTGGTAGTGAACCGGCTTGCCCTCCACGAGGTTATGGAGCTCCGTGACAGGCGCTTTAAAAAGGTTGTGTATGAACGAATCAACAGTAGTCAGAACGTACTCAGATGCAAAAAAGGGATCCTTCTTGTAGCCGTACTGCGTCAACAACACGTCCCCATCTTGGTAGGCGAACTCTATGTCTGAATACTCTTCTGTGAAGTCCTTCAGGGCCTTCTCCACAATGGCCCTCAGAGGCAGGACGTGTATAGCCTTCCAGCAGAGGCCCGCCTTTCGGTACGACTTGTAGAGGAGTGGCCCTGCTGTGGTTTTGCCGTAGCCGGTGGGGAGCTCTAAGACAAGGTTAGCCTCGCCCCGCTCCGCCAGCTCGGCCACCCTATTTACCGCGCGTCTCATATTCCAAGAGGAGACTTAAGGCCTCCGCCTCACGCCCATTCAGTTTTTTCCTGTCTTTTGCATACGTCATGTTTCTCACAATCTCGTACAGCCTCGCAGGGTCGCGGGTGTTCATGTACGTGAGGTTCATGTACGTGAGAAGCGAAGACGCGACGGCCTCTGCGTATCTGGAATTGGCTCTGACCAGCTCTACGTAGAACTTAGCGTAGTGCCACGGCAATGCGCCGCCGTCCACGGTAACCGACGTGAAGAACTTCCCCTTCTGTAACACAAGCTTGGCCTTCGCATCGACCGCCTTGTGCAGGGCGAGAATCGAGGCGGCTAAGACATAGAGTTGTGTAGGCCCTAGTATGCGGTCTCTGGCTGTTGCGTAGAACTCTCTGTTTATCGCCATGGTCTGAGAGGCCCCAAGCACGTCTAAGGCGTCGACTATAGCAAAGGCAAAGATGTAGCCCTTCTCTTTCTTCCCCACTTTCACCTTTAGCGTCGCGTCGGCAAGCCTTATCATCAGGTCGAAAGCTGGAATCATGCGGAACATCTCTCTCAACTCTTTAAACGGCGAGGCGAAGTTCCTCATGTTTTCCCGCGCCTCGACCAGGCATTTTAGAGATGTCGACAGAGGCGTGTCGCACGTCTGGAAGTGGGTCAACGTAAGGAGGTAGTCCTCCTTACTCTTGTACTTAGGCAGAAGCCTTTTCTCATCTAGCTCTTCCACCCACGCGTTGTAGCGCTCGATAAAGTCTTCGAGGTTCCTTACCTCAGTCAGCTGAAGACCTGTGGCGAGGACGGCGGCTATGTTGGCCTTGTAGAAACACAGCAGGTGTAAGTACCGCCCCACGTTGTGCAGGTCTATGCATTCGCCGTTGCCCCTCTTAGACGGCATGCTCCGGCACTACTGCCGTCAGGACTACGCCGTCGCCTACAAGCTTAACCACCATCCATCCCCGCTCGACGTGCGTTACGAGTACATCTAAGTGCGGCTTTGGGACACAGTAGGGCTTGAGCTGGGCCTCGTCTGGCGATACAAATGGCTTTTCCGCCATATATACAACTTCTCCCCCGCCGCAATCGCCGCCGAGCGCCTCCAGCGGCGTGTAGAACCGGGTCTTGGCGGGGAGTTCGCCGTCGAGAATTTTTACATCAACCGGTGTCGCGGCTACCAGTGTCTCCTTCTGCCCCAACCTATAGAGCTGCCGCGGTAGGCGTGCCACATCGTCGCTTAAGATGTAGAGGGCGTATGCAGACTCGACGTAGTAGACCTCGCGCCTAGTGCCGGGCGACATAAGAGATGCAACGGCCGCCCTCTTAATTGCCGAATCTGGCGCGCCTAATCGCTTAAGCCCAGCGGCGTTGACTCCCATTATGTTGTCGTCCAGCTTGCGTATCAACTCGTCGTCTAACCTCTCCGCCGTAAGCACCTGGTGCAACACAGCCAGGCGGCTCTTCTTCTGGAAGTACCCTGTGAAGTGGCGGGCTGGGTTCTCCACCTCCACATAATAAGGCACCCAGAAGGTAGTATATTCGACCTTCTCTGCAAAATCGCCTATGTCGCTCCGCTCATGCGGAGCGTAGTAAAGCGATGCAAGTGCGCCAACAAGGGTGGACGGCGCCGGAGCCACGAGCCCACGCCCGTGAAACATGTAAAGAGGATACGCGAAATAGGGCGAGAAAAAATCGAGTCTTACCAGTACTATCATCCCAGTACGTTGACAACTTCACTCTTCACTGCATCCACTAGCTCCTCAAGCGTCGACGTAGTCACTACGCCTTCAGCCTTGCCACATGTGGTAATGCCCTCCTTATCGAAGCAGAACAGCTTAATACCGCCGCCTATTGCGATTGCCCGTTTCGCCGTCTCTGCCACATAGTCCCCTAGACGCGGCGGCGACACCATAAAGGGCAAGTCCTTAGACACGGCGGCCACGCCGCCTAGCGCCTCAAATACGGGGAGGTACCGCGACTTCTTGGCGCCGAACAGCATGCCTGAGTAGAGGTGCTTCAAAGCCTCAAACGCTAGCTCCACCCTTCTGCGCCTGTCGGCGACATACGTGCCGTCTTCCTTCAGCCCTATTCTGTCCACGTCTACCGCGACGCCGTGGATATATATGGCGGTCCCGCTCTCGACTTGAAACGGCCTCTGCTGGTCTGGATCAACCCTATTGTAGCGGACATGTATCTGTGGCGTGATCACGCCGACGCCGTCGGGCACTAGGTAGCTAAACATGACCGTAGACGTCCTCTTTATAGAAACCCCCCTTTCCTCACCACCTTCCTCCTCCCCCTTCTTGCCCTTCTTGGCTTTTGATTTCTGGCCCCCACCCTCCTCCTTTTTTGCAACCAAAAAGCCGGTTATGTCTTCGACCACACAGTCCTCTACTCGTTTATCGTGGCCTAGGTCGAGGACGTCGGCGCGCTTAAAGAAACCGCCATATTGCTCGTAGTTTCTGCACTGGTCGCAGAGGGGAAGTTTGCCCTTCCTTGCCAGCTCAACGAGCGCCTTCATATATCCATACGCGATAGACTGCCCGGAGACAGCGGGCGCCATAGTCACCTTATAGCCGATTACCCTCCCCTGATCGTCTTTCTCAACTTTGATTATTGGGGCTAGGCGATGCCGCGTGTAGTTGCCGACGGCCTCGGCCATGTTGAGCGCCTCGATCTCGACCCGGAACCTGAAGCCAAACGAGACGAACATACTACTCCCCCTGACCTTCCTTCTTTTCTTCGCCCTCTTTCTCTCTGCTCGACATAGCCCTCGCCAGAGCCCTCAGCGCCAACTCCTTAGCAAAATACGGCTTATTCCCAATCATGGCAAGAGTTAGCCTTATAGAATCCTCAAGACCAGGGTACGTCTCCTTCTCGGTCGACACGTACCTCAACGCGCTGTAAAGGGCCTCCCTCGCCATTTTCATATAGAACTCATCGTTGTCCTCCACGCGGCTCAGCATATCGAGGGGACCGTAGACCTTGTCGCGGGCAAGCCTAGCCAACAGATCCACAACCGGCTCCAGGTTGAGACCTCGTCTCTCTGTCATAGACCCATATCCAGACCTTGTATATAAACATTACTGTACACATAACATATATCAACATTTTGCATCTACCTGCAAAAGTAACCTTGCGAGTACCTTAATTACATCATCTGTCCTGTACGCTTTTGCTCGCCCCTTTTCGGCCTTGACAAGCCCCTTCTCCGCCAAGTCCTCTAGGTGCCTGTAGGCTGTTGAGCTGTCGATGCCGAGCCTCCGCGCCACCTCGTCGGCGGGGCCGTCGGCCTCGGCCAGGACTCTGAGCTTCGCCGGAGTTAGGCAAGTGAGCTTGAAGGCGGCGGCCAGAGCAGTCGCGTCGAAGGGGTCAGCCGCGTACTCCGGAACTACGTAGATCTTGGCGCCCCTCAGCGCAGCCGCCACGAAGGCCAGGAGGACCAGCGCCCTCGGCCCGCCGGCCAGCGCCACCGTGTCGAAGTCGAGGGAGGCGAGCTGCTCTATGCCCCTGGCCAAGTCGCGGATATCTACGGCGAAGTCCCGCCCCCTCCCCAGCGCCTTTATGACGTCGGCGGCGGTCTCCACCGACTTGGCGTCGCCCTCCGTGCCGGTCTGCGCCCGCAGGAGGACGTAGTCGTCGGCGCGGGGGAGCCTCGCCACGGCCCTAATCACCAGCGTGCTCTCGAAGCCTATGGTCACGGCCAGCCGCACCTATCTGCAGGCGCCTGCAGTTTTAAGCCTTTCCACTGCAGCACGTCACGGATAATACGGGGAGCAGGCCGAAACTTCGTGCTCACCCTCATGGAGATCGCCAGGCTTCTCCGCCGGGTCCGGATAACGGGCGGACAGGGCGACGTGCCGCCGGAGCTGAGGGGGTGGTCCTTCGACAAGCCGCCTGTGAGGCCCCCGGCGTATCCCGGCATAGCGCTGTCGGACTTCGCATACGGCTACTGCCCCACCGGCAGAAACCTCTACCTGAAGTACGTCGTGGGGGAGAGGCCCCAGCCGGCGAGGCCGCTCCTGGAGGGGCAAGCCCTCCACGCCGCGCTCTTCAAGGCCCTGGAGGACTTCCGCCGCTTCGTATACGCCGGCGCGCCCATGCCGGGCCCCGGCGAGGACCTGCCGGAGGACGTGAGGCCCAAGGCAGAGGCGCTGTACCGCTACGTGGCGGCCAGGCTCGTGGGGGAGTACCAGTACGTGTCGGCCTCGAGGCTGGCCCGGAGCAGAGACGCCGCGGCGTTCTACGCCCAGCCGATCCACGCCCAGGTGGCTGTGGACGGGGCGCCGCTGGGCCTCGGCTACGTGGTGGCGGACGGCGTGGCGCTGGGCGCAGTGGTGGAGTTCAAGTTCGGCCCGTCCCAGAACGTCGACGCGGCGCTGGCGGGCTACGCCATGGCCCTGGAGGCCGAGTACGGCATGCCCATAGACTACGGGATACACGTCCAGATCTGGGTGGACGGCTCCGTGGAGTACAGAGCCCAGGCGCACCACCTGGGCGAGGGGCCGCGCGCCAAGTTCCTCGAGGCGAGGGACGAGGCGGTGGACGTGGTGGCGTCGGGCAGAGACCCAGGCATGCCGCCGCAGTGCCCCAAGACCTGCCCCTTCTACCACATATGCAGATCGTAGTGGCGGCCTACGGCGCCAGGGTCAGGGCCAGGAAGGGCCTCCTGGTGGTGGAGGGCGGGGGAGGCGCGAGGCAGTACCCCCTACACGAGGTGGACGAGGTGTTCCTCCTCACAGGCGGCATCTCCATAACGACGAAGGCCCTGAGGGCCCTCCTCAGGGCGGGCGCCGTCGTCGCGGTGTTCGACCAGAGGGGCGAGCCGCTGGGGGTGTTCATGAGGCCGGTGGGGGACGCCACAGGGGTCAAGAGGAGGTGCCAGTACCAAGCCGCCGTAGACGGCAGAGGGCTGGCCGCCGCCAAGAGGTGGATATGGCTCAAGATCCGGGGCCAGCTGGAGAACGTCAGGTCCTGGCGCCGGAGGCTCCAGAGGTATGGGGAATACGCCGAGGCGCTGGCCAAGGCACAGGACGCGCTCGCCCGGGCCGAGGAGCCCCATCGGGTGCTGGAGGCGGAGGCCGCGGCGGCCGAGGCCTACTGGGCCGCCTACCGGGAGGCGACGGGGTTCCCCGGCAGAGACCAGGAGGGGAGGGACCCCGTAAACGCCGGGCTGAACTACGGCTACGGCATCCTCAAGGCCCTCTGCTTCAAGTCCCTCCTGCTGGCGGGGCTGGACCCCTACGTGGGGTTCCTCCACGTGGACAAGTCGGGGAGGCCCTCCCTCGTGCTGGACTTCATGGAGCAGTGGAGGCCCCGGGTAGACGCCGTGGTGGCGCGGGTCGGAGGCAAGCTGGAGGTGAGGGACGGCCTTCTGGCCCACGGCTCACGCCTAGCCGTCGCGGCCGCCGTGCTTGAGGAGTTCTCGGCCGCCAGGAGGCCCGTCTCGGCGGAGATACACCGCGAGGCGCGGGCCCTCGCGAGGTCCCTATGTACGTAGTGGTGGTCTACGACGTGACGGAGGACGACGTGAGGAACAGAGTGGCCGAGGTCCTCAAGGCCTTCGGCCTCGCCCGCGTCCAGAAGTCGGCCTTCATCGGCAGGCTCCCGCCCGCGCTGGTGAAGGAGCTCGCCGAGAGGCTGAGGAGGGTCACGAGAGGTGCCAACGCCGACGTGATAATCCTAAAGGTGGACAGGCGGGTCGTGGACTCCATGGTCAGGATAGGGCCGGCCCCTCCCAAGACCCATGGCGGCCCCGACCTGCATTAACCCGTCGCTGGTGAGGCAGTACCTCTACTGCCCGGCCGCCGCGTACTACATAGTCGCGGGCGCCGCCGAGCCCCCCACCGAGAGGATGCAGAGGGGGAAGGAGGTCCAGAGGGAGGCCGTCGAGGCCGTGGCGAGGGCCCTCGGCGCCGAGGCCGTGGAGCACTCGGTCCCGCTCAGAGGGGCGGGCTTCTGCGGGGTCGTGGACGCCGTCCTCGCCGTGGCCGGGAGGCCCGCGCCCCTGGAGGTAAAGGCAACGGCCAAGCCCCGCCGCGTGCCGGCCCCCCACAGGGCCCAGCTGGGCGCCTACATGCTCGCCGCGCAGGCCCAGTACGGCCGCGCCGTCCAGAGGGGCTACATCTACTACGCCGAGACGGGAGACGCCGCCGAGGTGCCCCTCACAAGCGACCTGAGGGACCTCGTCCTCTACGCCGCCGAGAGGATACGGCGGATGTACGCGGGCTACGTCCCCCAGCCGACCCCCCACCCCAGCAAGTGCCCCGGGTGCTGGTACAGAAAGTGGTGCGCCGCCGTCCCCACCACGGTGGAAACGATATAAAGAGCCGACGCGGCCCGAAGGCGCGATACATAGCAGAGCCGCCGGGCGTCGACCGCCTTTCAATATTTCACGCCTACATGCTCCAGAGCCCCATAATGCAACAGTAGGTCTCTGTAGCGTTCTCTTTCAATACTCTATTAGAGATGCCTGCCCGAAGTTCGCGGGGCAGTTTGCCGGCGTCGAGGCTTTCAATACTCTATTAGAGATGCCCTAGTATACGACCAAGACCACAAGACAATCACGGCGAAGATATGGCTTTCAATACTCTATTAGAGATGCATCCAGGGCCATACGCGGCGACGATGACTGGGCCGTGATAATATCGCCTTTCAATACTCTATTAGAGATGCTGTGTTCCTCCCCGACCCGAAGGACGCCATTCGCCTGGCGAACTTTCAATACTCTATTAGAGATGCTGCTGATCAATGCGTACGATGAGACCACGCTTAGGTATGTCTTTCAATACTCTATTAGAGATGCAGCGTCATGCACTTCCTCACGACATACGATGCCAGCAGGATCTTTCAATACTCTATTAGAGATGCGGGCATTTATACAGTATATTGCTGGGTGTTGGTAAATATTGCGGCTTTCAATACTCTATTAGAGATGCCGCCTATGTAGAGAACGCCGTCCTTTATCGAAGCCTTGACTTTCAATACTCTATTAGAGATGCCCTTTCGTTCTTTGCTCCGTATGTCCCTAATCCACATGAATCTTTCAATACTCTATTAGAGATGCCTTCGTCCGCCTCATGGAGCTCGGCATTTCGGTCTTCCTCCTACTTTCAATACTCTATTAGAGATGCAGCCCGAATGGTGGAGCCGCTCCCTGGTAACCAAATCCACAACGGCAACTTTCAATACTCTATTAGAGATGCCAAACGCGTTCAATCAGACGCTGATCTCTAAATGCGTCTACTTTCAATACTCTATTAGAGATGCGATAGCTAGCCTGTTGCTATTGCCGCTCGTGAATGCCCAGACTTTCAATACTCTATTAGAGATGCAGGGGACTCCTGCCTACACGCTGGGCCAGGCGGTGGGCTGCTTTCAATACTCTATTAGAGATGCTGCCGCATTTGCCATAGGTGCAATCGCCGTGTTTCCGGAGTATCTTTCAATACTCTATTAGAGATGCGCGGCGCTTTCTTGCACAGGTAGTACGTCGAGTTGAAGAAGTAGTCTTTCAATACTCTATTAGAGATGCCCCTCCCCCATGGAGCCCAAACCCGGGAACGCAATAATCCAGCCTTTCAATACTCTATTAGAGATGCCCCGACGTTTATAATTGATTGGGACACCCCATTGATATCCAGCTGCTTTCAATACTCTATTAGAGATGCCTCAGAAAATTTTAGAGGAGCTGGCTGAGGAGGGGAGGTTGGATAGACTTTCAATACTCTATTAGAGATGCCGCGACGTATCCCGCCACCACGGCTATAGCCGCAATGAGGAAGTACTTTCAATACTCTATTAGAGATGCGAAACGCGCCGTGGCGAACATCATAGCTAAGATAGTTGCTTTCAATACTCTATTAGAGATGCGTATATACAATTGGCGTGTTTATAGTAGGCGTATACCTCACCTTTCAATACTCTATTAGAGATGCGGCGCAATGCGCCTGTTGATAAACTGGCTGGACATGGGTTCTTTCAATACTCTATTAGAGATGCACGACAGCGAGAGGGCGAGCGACTCGGTCTTAAGTATCGCTTTCAATACTCTATTAGAGATGCGGGTCGCCGCCATCGACCTGGGCGACTGCTACATCGCGGTGGAGCTTTCAATACTCTATTAGAGATGCCCTTCGCGACGTATGCGAACGTCGCCGTCGTCGATTCTACTTTCAATACTCTATTAGAGATGCACCTCTATTGTGAGCTTATCCTCAGGAACTCCGGACTTTATGCTTTCAATACTCTATTAGAGATGCATTCTGTTCCATGTCCAGTGGCCTCAAGCACTCCGACCCTTAGCTTTCAATACTCTATTAGAGATGCGCCTCAACCCAAGACCCGTAGGGAACGACCTCACCACGATCGGCTTTCAATACTCTATTAGAGATGCGGGCCTTAAGGTCCTCCACGACCAGGACCCGATCTATATCTCTTTCAATACTCTATTAGAGATGCATCACCGCAAACATAATCGCGAACGTCACCAAGTTATCGAGGCTTTCAATACTCTATTAGAGATGCTCGGCGGAGTTCACGGCGTTCCCTACGGCGGGAGATAAAACTTTCAATACTCTATTAGAGATGCAAAACGGTGGTCGAGCGCGGCCAGTTCCGCGCCGAGGTGAGGTCTTTCAATACTCTATTAGAGATGCGTGAACCCTGGCTATACATACCCCTCTGGCCAGCAGATACCGATACTTTCAATACTCTATTAGAGATGCTACACCTATGGAAGCGCAAGCCCAAAACCAGACCCAAGAACTAACTTTCAATACTCTATTAGAGATGCAGTCGCCGTACTCCACCCCTACTTCTACCCCCTCACTACGTTCTTTCAATACTCTATTAGAGATGCCGGGCCTCCTAGCTTTTAGTTCATTTGAGCTTTTAAATGTTATCGACGGCATCTCTGCTGAGGAAGCGGCGTGTTGTTTTTCTATTTTGTGGATGACTTGTCTGTACGTCCATCGTTGCGGGGGCGCGTCTGCGGGTCTCGGCGTGGAGGTGCCTCTCGGCATCGGCCCTCAGCGCGTTTCTGCACGACGTTTTATATGCGGGATATCCGCTTTACATAGTCGACACGGCGGAGGAGCGGAACGGTTAAACAAAGATAAAGCGCATGCCGCACGACGATTTATAAACGCCGAAATTTATATAGACTATATATCGACGCGTCCCGCCCCGGCCGTTTCGACCGCGGGCGGCCTGTGCGCGGCGGGCTGGCGTCAGCTTTAAATACTCCTGGGGGGTGGCTTGCATGGGCGCTCCGGGTTTGCATGAGTCGCTTGGCCGCCTTCGGCGGGGGTCCCTGTTCGAGGTGGTCGCCGTGCTGGTTCTGTTTCTGGCGTTGGACCCCTTCCTGTTTCTTCTGGCTATAGGGCTCTCCGTGCTGTTCGCCGTTATCGGCTTGTTCTACATGTATGGGGGTTTTTCGGGGCTGAGGCCCTACGTGGGCGGCGCCGGCCTTGGGAGGGTGGGGGCGATCCTGATGGTGATTCCGTTCCTCGACATCGTGGGGGTTATACTGACGGGTATCGCGATCTATTCGGTGGGCAGCAAGTTCGACAGCGGCACGACGAAGATCGGCGGGATTCTGACGGCCATAGTGGTCACCGCGTTTATCGGCTTTGCGCTGGCCTACGTGGGGCTCGGCGAGATAATGGGGAAGGTGGGGCAACAACAGCAGCCGCCTGCCTCTCCCTCCTAGCCTTCCGCCGCGGCGGCATCTTCTATTCAGATGCGGCATTCCTCTAAGTGGAGAGGCGGGTCATATTTCACGACCTCATAACGCTGGATGAGGCGGTCGACGCGTTGCTGAGGTCCGTCGGCTTGAGGCCCATGGCCGAGACCGTGAAGGGATGCCACCCGGCCGACGTCCCGGCCGTGGGCTTCGGCTACTTCCCGCCGGAGGCCGACAGATAGCCGTAAAACTTTTATGTATACGCATCTGTATACGCGTGAGCGAGGTCATATCAGTGAGGGTTAGGAGAGAGCTCAAGAGGGAGCTCGAGGAGCTGGGCATAGACTACGCCGAGGAGATAAGGAGATTCCTCGAGGAGCTGGTCGCCAGGGAGAGGCTTAGGCGCGTTCTGGACAGGGCGCGGGCCCTGAGGAGGGAACTGGAGGGCGAGGTGGGCCTTCTGCCCAGCAGCGCCGAGCTCATCAGAGAGGACCGGGATGCGGAAGGTCGTCGTTGACGCCTCGGCCATAGTGGCGCTCTATCTGCCGGAGGGGGACAGCGACGCCGTCGAGGAGGCTCTGAGGAGGGCAGGCTCGGTGGCCACCCTGGACCTCGCCTTCTATGAGGCGGCCAACGCGCTCTGGAAACACGTCAGGAGGGGCGATATAGAGCCGGGCCGCGCCGAGGCGGTGTTGGGCGAGATATTGGAGTTCCTGAGATCCGTCGAGGTCCACGCCTACGGCGAGGTCGCGCATGAGGCCTTCAGGAAGGCGGTGGACCGCGGCGTGACGGTCTACGACGCCGCCTACGCGGCCCTCGCCGAGGCCCTCGGAGGCGTCCTCATAACGCTTGACGGAAAGCTTGCGGAGAGGTTCCCGGGCCTGGCCTCGCGGCCGCGCGTCAACCCTTCATGAAGCCGCCGAGTATGCCGGTCACGTAGTACCTCTGCAGCGCGATTGTTATGGGGGCAGGACGGCCACGACGGCGGCCGCCGCCATGAGGGCCGCGTTGACGAAGTAGGCCGAGACCGAGTTGGCTATGGACACCGTGACGGGGAACAACGCGCCGTTCTGATGAAGGCTAGGCCGAAGTAGAGGTCGCTGTAGACGAACACGAACTATGGCCGCAACGCCTATGATGGCCGTGGCCCATCGCGGGGAGGACCACGCCGGAGAAAAGCTTGAAGCCGGACGCGCGGTCTGTCTCGGCCGGCTCCACCAGCTCCTTGGGGAGCGACGCCAGGAAGTTGCAGAAGAAGGTTATCCAAGGCAGGGCGAAGGCCGTGTGGACCGGAAGTATCTAACTCCCATCACTTGATGCGTGGCCATCACTACGCAGTAGTTAGTGCGCTCGGCCGACACGCCGAAGGCGAAGCCCAATACTGCATAGAAGACGCCTATGGCCCACGGCGGCGTCTGAAATAGGGGGATCTCCGCCATGGGAGCGCCTATCTTTAAACCTCAATACTCTATTAAATGCGCAAAAGTAGCACAGACCGGGGATTGTGTTTATATACACCACGTCGGCCGCCTCTTTTATTTAAATGCGGCATTCCTCTAAGTGGAGAGGCGGGTCATATTTCACGACCTCATAACGCTGGATGAGGCGGTCGACGCGTTGCTGAGGTCCGTCGGCCCTCTCGGGACCGAGGAGGTGCCTCTCGAGGAGGCCTACGGCAGGTCTCTGGCCGTGGACGTGTATTCGCCGGTGGACGTGCCTCCGTTCGACAGGAGCACTGTCGACGGCTACGCCGTGTCGTCGTCCGACCTCGTCGGCGCGAGCGAGCTGGCGCCCGTGTCGCTGGCACTGAAGGGCAGGGTTGAGGCCGGCGATTTCCCGCGCTTCGAGCTGTCCAGAGGGGAGGCGGCCGAGGTGGCCACAGGCGCGCCGATACCCAGGGGGGCCGACGCGGTGGTGATGGTGGAGTACACCTCGGAGAGGGCTGGGTCGGTCGTCTTCTACAGATCGGCGTATCCTGGGGAGAATATAATGCCTGCCGGCTCGGACTTCTCGGCGGGAGAGCTGCTGTTGAGGCGCTGCACCAAGCTGACGCAGCGGGAGATAGGGGTGCTGGCGGCGGCGGGGCTCAGACGCGTCAAGGTGTACAGGAGGCCCAGGGTGGCGATAATCTCGACGGGCAACGAGCTCGCGGAGCCGGGAGATCCCCTGGCCCCCGGCAAGCTATACGACGTGAACACCTTCTCCATAGCGGCCGCGGTCTTGGAGGCAGGCGGCGTGCCGATAATCGCGGGGAGGATACCCGACGACGCGTCGACGTATAGACGCGCAGTGGAGGACGCCTTGGGCAAAGGAGACGTCGTCTTGATATCCGGCGGCACGTCGGCCGGCATGGCCGATCTGACCTACAGAGTGCTGGGGCAGCTCGGCGAGGTGCTGTTCCACGGCATAAAGGTGAGGCCCGGCAAGCCGACTGTGGCCGCCAGGGTGGGCGGGAGGCTGGTCGTGGGCCTGCCTGGATATCCCTCCAGCGCCCTCATGATATTCCACGCCGTCGTGAGGCCGGCTCTACTGGCCATGCAGTGCCTGAGGCCGGAGCCCCCCGCGGTCTACAGGGCCAGGCTGTCGCTCAAGACCGAGGGCGCCAAGGGCAGGCGGTCGCTCTACCCAGTCGTGCTGATAGATAGGGGCGGCGGGCTTGCGGCCTACCCCCTCAACGCCGAGTCGGGCGCCATATCGGTTCTTGCTAGGGCCGACGGCTATATCGTCATACCGGAGGACGTGGAGTTCCTCGACGAGGGGGAGGTCGTGGAGGTGAGGCTGTTCGAGCGGTACCGCCCGGCGTCTCTCTACTTCATAGGCAGCAACGACATCTTCCTGGACAGGATATTGGCGCGGTTCGACGTGAAGGCCGTCTACGTGGGGTCCATTGGCGGCGTGTTGGCGGTGAAGAGGGGGGAGGCCGACGTGGCGGGGACCCACATGCTGGACCCCGAGACGGGCCAGTACAACGCGCCGATAGTGGAGAGGCTGGGCGTCAGAGGCGCCGTCCTGGTCAGAGGGTTCGCGAGGGAGCAGGGGCTGGTCGTGGCTCGGGGCAACCCCAAGGGCATAGGGGGCTTCGAGGACCTCCTGCGGCAGGACGTGGTGATGGTGAACAGGTCGAGGGGCACGGGGACGAGGACCCTCCTGGACCTCCACCTGGAGAGGATAGCTAGGGCGAGGGGGACCTCGCTGGAGGAGCTGGCGAAGTCCATAAGGGGGTATACCTACGAGGTGAGGACCCACACGGCGGTGGCCGCGGCGGTGGCGCAGGGGAGGGCCGACGTGGGCCTCGCCATAAGGTACGCGGCGGAGCTCTACGGCCTCGACTTCATACCGGTCGGGTGGGAGGTCTACGACCTCCTCATCAGGAGGGAGGCTCTGGCCAGGGCTGGGCCCATCGTCGAGGCGGTGAGGTCGGCTGAGGACATGCCCCCCGGCTACAAGAGGCTGCCCGAGACGGGGGAGGTGGTGGCTGAGTTCTAGAGCAGCGGGGTCAACTGCACGGGCGTCCCCGCCGACAGCTCGCAGCTCTGGAGGGCCGCCGCGTATCCGCGCCAGTCCACGAAGCCCAGGCCTCTGAACTCCCTCAGGGTCGGCGACAGCACCTTGAGGATGCACCCGTCTTGGTTCGCCGCGACGAGGGCGCCCTCGACTATTTTTAGACGTTGCCGCCGGGGTTCGGCACCTTCACCCGCTCCAGCACCTCGCCGTCGAGGGCTCTGTGGACCACCTCGGATCCGTTGAAGTAGGCCGTGGAGAGGTCCTCGGCGAGGGCCGGTATCGCGCCTCCGTCGAAGTCGTCGGCCACGAGGCCCTTGAAGCTGGGCCTCACGTTCTGCTGGAAGCAGATGCGCCCTGCGTCGGGCACCGGCAGCTCGATCGACTCCAGGAGGAGCCGCCTGCCGCTGTAGGCCAGCGTGTAGATCTCGCCGCCTCTATATCGCTTCGGTCCCGAGCGGTACATGTTGAGGAAGTTGCCGGCGTCGTCGTAGAACGAGAGACCGTTCATGGCCCTTATCCCCAGATCGGGCCCCAGCACGACGACGCCGGTCCCGCCCGTCTGGCTGCCCGCGTTGGCGCCCCCGAAGGCGTAGTAGAGCTCCCCGTCGTAGGCAACCCCGGTGAAGTTCATATTGTCGCAACTGCCGCTGGGTATCTTCAGCACCCTCAGCCGCGATCCGTCGTATACGGATATGTACGGCGAGCAGGGCGCGGCGCACGGGGACCAAGGCGCCGCCGCCTCCTCGCCGCCGCCGAAGAAGTAGAGGCCGTTCGCCAGCTGGGAGCCGGTTATGTTCGAGTAGTCCGTGTTCATGACGATCTCGGCGTCGTCGGGAAGGACCCTCAGCCCGTCGGCGCTGAGCAGCACGGCGTAGTCGCCCGTCATGCCCGGCAGGAGCTGAAACGCTATCGCGTCCTCCGAGAGGACGACGCCGCCGTTGGCGAAGATGCGGCCGGGCAGAGGCCTGGGGAGGACCAGCTGGGGGGAGGGCCTCGACGTCGCCGAGGCGATCCGGGTCGCGGAGCCGGAGGCCGTCAAACCTCCGCCCGCCAGTAGCCCCGCCAACCTGCCGTAGTTCTCGTAGAGGTAGAACGCCGCGAGGGCCAGCGCGGCTGGGATGGCCGCTAGGAGGGCCCTCCTGGCGATCCCCATGGATGTCTTCGAGGGCCTCTATTTAGCCTTTGCCAGCTCCAGCTTGTACCAAAGCCCCCGCCTCTCGGCGCGATAGCCCAGCCTCCTGCCCGCCTCCACCGCGGCCTCCATCGCCTCCGCCAGCTCCCGGGCGCTGTGGGGATTGGTCAGCCCCGCGGACTCGGGAGCCCAGTCGTAGACCAGCACGTACCCTCTGGAGACGCGCGCCATCTCGGCCAACGCGGCGCCCACGTCCGAGAAGCGGCGGGCCACAGCGAGGGAGATCACGTAGTCGAAGCGCCCGTCCTCGAAGGGCAGCTCCTCGGCCCTGGCCCTCAACAGCCTCAACACGCCCGCCCTCACGGCCGCTTCGAACTCCCTCTCGGCCCGGGCGAGGGCGCGCGGATCCACGTCGACGCTCCAGACCTCGGCCGCCCCCGGGACAGGAGATACCTCAGGAGGCCGCCCCAGCCGGTCCCCGCGTCCAGGACCGAGCCCCCTACGTCGTAGGGGTCCAGATCCGAGAGCGGGTCCTCGCCTCGGCCGGCGGCGCGCATCGGCCGAAACCCCTGCGGGCCTTTTATCCCTTACGGCTGGCTCCTCTCGACCTCCACCAGCCAGAGGTTGTCCCGCCTGGTCACCCTATGGGCGTAGCCCACATGGGGCAGGATGAAGCGTAGCACAGCGACGCACTCGCTGTCGGGCACGAGGAACTTGGCCGCCTTGGGGCGCTTCTCCATCAGGTAGGACACGACGACCAAGCTCCCCTGAGGGCATCCGGGGACCTCGACGACCTCCACAGGGCGTTGGGGGGCCGAGTTTATCACCTATGCGGAGAGTGCGGACTTTGCACGTTGAGCACCTTGACGTATAGCGCGAGCTCCGCTACGTTGCTTCCGCCGATGCCGGCGGCCTCCAACACGCGCCTCAGCTCCGACAGGCTCTGGGTGGTCGTATCGACGATCACCGCGTCGGTGGACGCCGGGGCCGACCTCAAGACGTCGAGCACCTCCCTGCCCGTCGGCAGGGCCAGAACCACGTAGTCCGCCTCGAAGCACCGCGGGACATCGCAGGGAGGGACCCCAGCGGCTCTCACCGCCTCCTCGGACACGTCGTAGCCCCGCACCTCGTGGCCCCTCCTCGCCAGATTGCGGGCCATGCCCCTCCCCATCCGGCCCAGACCTATGACCGAGACCCGCATGGAGTGGATGCCCCCTCTATTTATGTATACCCAACTGGCTTTTAAAGCCGGGCCGGAGCCTCCACATGGCAGTGGCGGAGGTGGAGCCCTACCTCCTCTCGGGAGGCTCCGAGGATCCGGCGGCCTGGGCCTCGACCGTCCTGCTGGTCAAGGTGGTCACCAAGGACGGGAGGGTCGGATGGGGCGAGACCTTGACATCCATACGCGCCCCCTCGGTGGTCGCCATGGTCAGGACGCTCGCCAAGGCCATGCGCGGGAGGGACGTCCACAACGTCGAGGCGAATAGGCTCTTCTGGTACAGGCTGGACTTCAACTACTCGGTGTCCATAGAGTCGGCGACTGCCCTCAGCGCGTTCGACATGGCGTCCTGGGACATCATAGGCAGGGAGCTCGGCGCGCCGCTCTACCTCCTCTTCGGGGGTCTGTCGAGGAGCCGCGTGAGGCTCTACGCCAACGGCTGGTATGGGGGCTGTAGGGACGCGGGATGTTTCGCCGAGAGGGCCAGGGAGGTGGTGGGGAGGGGGTACACCGCCCTCAAGTTCGACCCGTTCCGCGACAGCTTCGACGTGCTGGACGGCGCCTCGCTCAGGAGGGCCGTCGAGGCCGTGGCCGCCGTGAGGGAGGCGGTGGGGGACGGCGTGGATATACTCATAGAGTGCCACGGCCGCTTCAACGCCGAGTCGGCCGTCAGGGCCGCCGAGGCCTTGAGGCCCTACGGGATATACTTCATGGAGGAGCCCGTCCACCCCGAGGACCTTGAGGGGCTGGCCAGGTTCAGGTCGGCGGCGCGGGTGCCCGTGGCTCTAGGCGAGCGCGTGGTGAACAAGGGGCAGCTTCTGCAGTACATACGGTACGCCGACTACATCCAGGTGGACCTCGGGAGGTTCGGCGGCCCCACGGAGGCCAGGAAGGCCGCGGCCATCGCCGAGGCCTTCGGCGTGTTGACGGCGTTTCACAACGCCAACGGGCCGGTCCTACACGCGGCCACCCTGCAGCTCGACGCGGCGATACCGAACTTCGCCGTGCAGGAGTCCTTCTACGGCTTCTGGCCCAGATGGAAGAGGGAGTTGATACGCGACGCCCTCCCCGTGGAAGGCGGCCACGTCGAGGTCCCCAGCAGGCCGGGCATAGGCGTCGACGTAGACGAGAGGGTCGTGGAGAGGTACAGAGCCGAGGGCGAGGTCGAGCCGCCGCGGGAGCCGAGCTGGGCCGTGAGGGGCACCTGGTAAGCTTTTATCTCCACATCGAGGGACCGACCCGATGGAGGCGGGGCGTCGGCCTGGCGAGGGGCATAAGGGGAAGCATGGCCGCCGGCATACTCATACTGTTCCTCACGCCGTCGGTCTACTACTGGGCGCGTCGAGCGTGCCCAACCTGGCCGTCATGGCGGCCCTGGTCGCCGTGGCGGTCCACGTCTACCGGAGCTTCGGGGGCGTCCTCGGGAGCCGGGCCTTCAACCTCCTAGGCCCTCCGGTCATAGGGCTGGCGGCCGCCGGAGTCGCCGCCCTGGCCCTGGGCGTATCCGCCGGCGCCGCCGCGATAGCCGCGGCGTATTGGGGCGAGCCCGTCATGGGGTACTTCATATACGCGCGCCTCAGAGGCCGCTTCCCGTCGCTGTCCAAGGCCTTCCTGGCCTCCGCGGCGGCCTTCGCCTACACCATCCCCCTCGTGCTGCTGGGCCTCTGGGAGGTGCCCTTCGCGGCGGACCTCGCCAAGGTCCTGGTCCTCGCCGCGATCTACAGGCGTCTGGAATAGCCTCGGCGTCAGCCGTCCGTCTCCGGCCACCTGCCGCCTCCTCACGCGCCTCATCACGGGACCTCTCAGAAAGTTTCTAGGTACTTAGAGTTAAACTCTCCTCAGTAAAACCCCGGCTTTTAAAGAAGTACACGCACGTATACATGTTCCGGCTGTTCCGCAGGGGGGATAGGCTGTTGATATCGGGGAGGGACGAGGACCTCTCCCTGGTGAGGCAGGGCTGGTCCGTCGTGGGGGAGTACGAGAGGTGGGGGAGGGCCTTCTCGGCCGCCGTGAGGCTCGCCGAGAGGGAGGACCTCGTGGTGGAGTGGTACCTAGAGGAGGAGGTGGCCTCGGCCAAGCCGCTGAGGGCCGCGCGGCTATAGGACGTAGAGCCTGCCGGGCTCCAGAGGCTCCTGGGCGGCCTCTATGTGTCTGGCGAGGCTGGAGGACACCGCGGCGCTCCACCCCTCCCCCCGCACTCCGTACAGCCTGTAGTACCTCTCGTGGAGGTCCCTCTCGGGGCCCTCGGGCAGCTTGTAGTAGGAGTAGGCGTAGGCCTTGGGCCCCGGCACCTCCAGCACCGCGAGGTTCAGGGCAGTCTTGACGTATCTGGCGGCCTCGGCCACGGCGGCCTCGGGGTCGCCCCAGCGGGCGGCGAGAAACAGGGCGAGGAGCCAGCTGTCGGAGAAGGGCTTGGGGTCCAGGCCGAGGGCTTCGGCCAGCGCCTTCTTGTCGACGGAGCCGTTGTGCGCCACGTAGATGATGCGCCCGTCGGGCGTCTGGGCCTGGAACGGGTGGGCGTAGAGCAGCCCCAGGGGCTCCCCCTTGGAGGCGGCGCGCGCGTGGGCGAGGCCGGCGAGGCCCAGCGGAGGGACGTGGGGATCCCTCCAGACGGCCTTGGCCGATCTGTAGTAGGCCAGGGACCCGTCCATGGTATACACAGCGTAGCCCCAGCCGTCGCCGTGCTGGAAGCCGCCCGGCGCGTAGGGATCCCTCTCGGCCGCCAGCCTCAAGGCCCTGTGGAGGTCCTCCTGGGGGACTCCCGAATATATATAAAATCTACACATCAATAGGGCGGGCCCGCCCTCTGGAGGGTCTTGGCCACTATGAGCGTGGTGGTCGACCTAACCCCGGGGATCTTCCTTATCTTGTCCCTTATGACGGCCCTAAGCCTCTCGGCGTCGTCGGAGGTTATCTTGGCGACGAGGTCGTAGGGGCCGTAGACGAAGAAAACCGCCGAAACCTCCGGCACCTTGGACAGCTGGTCCATGACCGAGTCCTCGGTGCCTATGTCCACGTTTATGAACACCAACGCCTCCATATCAATATAGTTGTAAATAGCTTATATACATTACCTCGAACGGGATTCGAGATACCTCCTGATCACCACGGCGGTGGATAGATCCACCCTGTGCCTCTCGGTCAGGCCGGTGTCCGTGTCGACGAACTCGACGACGTATTCGACGCCCTCCCCCTCCTGTCTGTATATCTTCACGAGGGTGTTGGGCTTGCACATGGCCGTGAGGGCTGTCGGGGACTTCTCCACCACCGAGCAGTCCACGTACCTGTAGACCTTCGCCTCGGCGGGAGTGCGCCCCATCGCCGCAGTGGTCGCCTCCTCGTAGTAATACATCTTTCTCCTCCGCGACACGAGGTGGGGTTAGAAGACCGTTTTAAGCTTAACGCAGGCGTGCAACCGCCGTCCCGACGGCCTTGGCGCCACCTCAACGCCTATCACGCCGGAGAGGGCCCGGAGGCAAGGATGAAGTAGTCCGCCACGCCCCTATCGCCATGGCCGCTACGGCGAAAGCTACGGCCGTGCTGGTGAGGCTCGCGTCGGGCCGTCTGCGGATTCCGTGTCCGGATCTGCGCCGATCCCCGCGGTGAAGGGGTTGAACCGACGTCGGTCCGCCTGTCGGGACGCCGTAGTCGGCGTCCAAGCTTCGGAAGCTCTACGCCGCTCTGATGGTCATCGCCGGCGATGGCAAGGTTTATAACTTTACTGCCCCGTTTGTATGTGAGCTTGGCTGAGGAGATCAAGCGGGTTTTGATGGAGCGGCCGGAGATCCTAGTGGAGGTCCTCACGGCTAAGCCTGAGATCGTCTACGAGGCGCTGGCTAGGCTGATGCCCTGGCAGAACCTGGCCACCAAGGAGGACTTGAGGAGGCTGGAGGAGAAGATGGCCACGAAGGACGACTTGAAGAAGTTAGAGGAGAAGATGGCGACTAAGGAGGAATTGAGGAGGGTCGAGGCTTCCCTCAGGGATGACTTGAGGAGGGTTGAGCTCGCGCTGAACGCCCTGGGCGCCAGGTGGGGGGTGTTCAGCGAGGACGCGTTTAGGAGCGGCGTTAGGGAGCTGCTTAAGGATGCCGGATATACTGTGGATAGGTGGGTTCACTACAACGATAAGGGCTACGTCTACGGCTATCCGAGCGAGGTCGAGCTCGACGTAATCGCTCGGGACGGTAGGACGTTCGCCGTCGAAATAACGTCGGCCTTGAGGAGGGGCGACTTGCAGCAGATAAGAAGGAAGGTGGAGCTGTTCAGCGCCATTACCGGCAGGAAGGTCGACGCCGTTTACGTAATAACGCCGTTCATCCACGACAGAAACCCCGACGCCGTGGCGGCTGTCGCGAGCTCCATGGGCATCGTCGTAGTGTGGCCCAGGCCGTGACGCGGCCGACCTCCAGGGAGGCTACGCCCATTCCGCCGGTTAGGTGGGATGAGGGCGATGCGTGGCCATAAATGAGGGCCGGCCCGCCTAGCTGGGCGTGCCTGGGGCGCGGCGCCGGCTGGGCCCTCAAGTCGTCGCGACTACCGGCATGTGGCGCCTCCTCCAGTCCTCGACTATCTCGAGGACCATCAGGGTCTCGGTCCTCTGTATGTCTTGGAGCGAGGCTAGGTAGGATACTAGGAAGGACGAGAGCTGCTTTATGTCGCGGGCCCAGACCTTGAGGAGGAGGTCGTAGGGGCCTGTGATTATGTAGGCCTCCTCGACGAAGGGGAGGTCGCCCTTGCCCGAGCAGTCGGCCAGGATCTTCTCGGCGAGCTGCTCCTGGAGCGGCTTCTCGCCTCTGAACTCGCCCCTCCTCACGCTCGCCATGACGAAGGCCAGCACTTGGTACCCCAGGAGGAACGGGTTCACGACCGCCTTGTAGCCTATTATGTAGCCCTTGTCCTCCAGCCTCTTGATCCTGGAGGCTATGGTGGTCTTCGGCCTGTTCACCACGTCTGCGAGCTCCTGGAGCGTCTTCTTGCCGTCCATCTGCAGCAGCTCCAGCAGTTTCTTGTCTATCTCGTCCATGCGGGATAGATTCTCACGGGGTTATTAAACAATTCGGAATTAAGACCGCCGTCAGTCGCCGACCTTCCCGCTCGGGGGGGATATATAGTTGGAGATATCCTCGGCGAGGTCGGCCAGGGTCTCCGCCACGAATATGGGGGCGCCCGACCTCACGGCGAGCGCCACGGCGTCGCTGGGCCTGGCGTCGAAGGCGTGGCTTCTGCCCGAGCTGTCCTTGACGTAGAGGGTGGCGGTGTAGGTGCCGTTTATCATGGCGTCTATCGTCACCTTCTCCACCGCGGCGCCCAGCGTCTCGAGGATCTCGATGAGGAGGTCGTGGCTCAGGGGGCGCGGGAAGTCGAGCTCCCCCAGGCCCTTCTTGATGGATATCATCTCGGAGCTCCCGATTATTATGGGGAGGGCCTTGTCGTCCCACTCGTCCGTGCCTATGAGCATGACGCCGACCTGCTGGCCCGCTCTGTCGTAGGCCTCGATGACGGAGATCAACTCCCCCTTCAGATATCTAGCCATCGACTCTACCTCAACCGGCTTATAAATCAATTGGAGCCCGGGGGCAACGTTTTTAACGGCGCAGGCGGGGCCGGCCGTGATGACGGAAGCGGCGCCGATGGGTGACGCGTCCTAAACCAGGCTGAGGACGTCCGCCATCGCGCCCGAAGTCGACTGCGTCGCCCCGACGGCCGGGGAGGCCGGGGGGGCCTGCGGGCTCCCCATACCTTCGACGTCAGCACCCCCATCCGCTCCTCGCGGCGCGCCTGACGAGGGGGTCGGCCACCCTGTAGGCCTCACCCTTCTCCAGCCACCCCTCGTCCACCAGGGACTTGATCAATCTGCCGACCTCGGCGTCGTTGACGGGCCCCTCTCTTATCTCTAGGTACCTCTTTATCTCGGACCACGTGGCGCCCTCGGCCGCCGCCGCGACTATGTGGAGATAGCGCATGGAGCCCCTCAGCTTCACGAATCTGCAGAACTCGCCCCAGGCGAGGCGCGCCGCCTTGTCCGCGGCCTCCTCGATCAGCCCCTCGGTGAGCCTGCCGGCCCTCACCGCCTCGAGGCCTAGGTAGGAGAGCCAGCCTATGACGCCGCCGAGGCTGTCCACGGCGCGTTCGAGCAGCGCGGGGCTGTGCTCCACGCCGGCCTCCGAGAGGCCTCTGGACAGGAACTCCAGGGCCTTCTCCCGCGGGAGGAGGCCGAGCCTCACCACCTGGACGCGCCGCCCGTATAGGGGCGACTCGGGGTCCTCCAGCTTGAGCAGCCTGTGCATGAGGCCCGCCTTGGAGCCGGTGAGCAGGAAGGCCAGGTTCCTCAGGTTGTCGTAGGCCCAGGCGAGCACCGGCGTGAGGGAGCCTCCCTTGAGCTTATAGAGCTCCTGCGCCTCGTCGAGCACGACGACCAGCCGGCGGGATTCCGACCCAGCCCATTCGTCGAGGGCCTTGAGCACCTCGGGCGGAGGGGGCCGGCGGCTGCCTCTGGCGAACTCCACCTCGACGCCGGCGACAGACACGCCGGAGATGCGCGAGAGGAACTCCGCCGCCCTCCTCGACCTCGGGAGCGCGGACCGCAACGCGGCGTAGAAGTCGTCCCAGGTGAGGTACTGGCGCCACTCGAACTCCCTCAGGTCCACATACGCCCGGGGCATGTCGTGCGTGGCGGCCCTGGCGAGCGAGGTCTTCCCGACGCGCCTCATGCCCAGCAGAAGCACCAGCCTCCCGGCGCCCAGCGCCCCCCGGAGCTCCCCGAACTCGGCCTCCCTGTCGAAGAGCTCCTCGGGCCTGTCCACCGGCGCCTCTCTGAACAACATACCTCCCAAGTTACTTGGGAGGTATAAAGTTTAGCGCCTAGGCCGCGGCGGCCCGGATCGCGGGACGCCCGCCGCCGAGGCCGCGCGGATTCCGCCGGGCCGCCGCGGGAGGCCGGGGTCTGGAGGCGGGCCCGCCCCCTCACCCCCAGGTCCCCTTGACGACCCAGACGGGCTCCTCCGTCGGCTGTATCTCCCGGGGCTCCGCCCTGTACCTCTCCACGACCCTCTCGTCTACGTCGACGCCTATGCCCGGCCTGCTGGGGACCTCGACGGAGCTGTCGACAACCTTGAACGGATCGCCTATGAGGTCCCTCTTCCATCTGGGCCAGAAGTCGTAGAAGGACTCCAGCCTGTAGAGGGTGGGCGTTACGGCCGAGAGCTGGACCTCCACGGCGAATTGGACGGGGCCGTAGGCGTTGTGATAGGACACCTCCACGCTGAAGGCCTCGGCGAGCGTCGCCGTCTTGACGCTGCCGGTGACGCCGCCTATGTTGCAGGCGTCGGGCTGTATCACGTCGACGAGCTCCTCGGCCAGGTACTGCAGAGCCTCCTTGACGCTTATGAGCCGCTCGCCCATGGCCACCCGCAGGCCGGTCGCGGCCTTGTACTTCCTGTAGGCCTCCAGATCCTCGTGGTGGACCGGCTCCTCCATGAAATACGGGCCGTACGGCTCCAGCCTCTTGGCTATCTCCACGGCCGCGTTGGCGTCGAAACGCCCGTGGTGTTCTATCAACACGTCGACCTCCTCGCCGACGGCCTCCCTGACGGCGGCCACTATCTCCTCCGCCTCCTTGAGCCTCCTGGGGGATATACTGTTGAAGCTGTCGCGGAACGGGTCGAACTTGAGGGCCGTGTACCCCCTCCCCACCACCTCCCTGGCCCTCTCGGCGAAACATCCCGCGTCCCTACAGCCCCCATACCAGCCGTTGGCGTATACGGGGACCCTCCTGCGTATGGCCCCGCCGAGGAGCTCGTGGAGCGGCGCGCCGAGCTCCCTGGCCTTCAGGTCCCAGAGCGCCATGTCTATCGCGCTGAGGGCCGTCGCGCTCTCGAAGGAGCGGGATAGGAAGAAGTCCTGGCGGTACCACTCGTAGAAGCCGGCGTAGATATCGTGGGGGTCCCTCCCCACGAAGGCCTTGGCCGCCTGCCTCACCGCCGAGACGACGGGCAGCACCCTCAACGTGGGGACGGCCTCGCCGTAGGAGGCCCTCCCGTCCGACGTGACGACCTTGACCAGTATCGAGTAGGAGGCCCATCTGGCGTCGGCCTCCTGCTCGTAGAGGACTATGGGCTCTATCTCCGATATCTTCGCCATGTCGGAACGGGAAGCTCTATTTATAGATGTCGTTTTAGGGGGGCATGGACATAATAGCGCCTGTCGTCACGCCCTTTAGAAACGGCAGGCTCGACCTCGACCTATACGCCGAGCATATAAGGAACATAACGGCGAAGGGGATCGACGCTATATTCGTGGCGGGGACCACCGGGCTGGGCCCGGCCCTCTCCGTGGAGGAGAGGAAGGCCCTCCTGGAGGCCGCCGCGTCGGCCGCGAGGCGGGTCATATTCCAGGTGGGCTCGCTCGTCCTGGACCAGGCGTTGGACCTGGCCAAATACGCCGAGAGGTTCGACGCGGTCGAGGCGATAGCCTCCGTCCCGCCCTACTATTTCCCCAGGCTCTCCGAGAGGCAGATAGCAAAGTACTTCAGAGACCTCTGCGCCGCCACCACCCGGCCGGTCTACCTGTACAACTACCCCGCGGCGGTCGGGAGGGACGTCGACGCCAAGGCGGCCAGGGAGATAGATGCCTCAAGGGCGTCAAGGACACCAACGACAGCATAGCGCATACGCTCGCGTACAAGAGGCTCATGCCCCACATGAGGGTCTACAACGGGTCGGACTCCCTGGTCCTGGCCTCGTTCTCCGTGGGCCTGGACGGCGTCGTCGCCTCGTCGGCCAACTACGTCCCCGAGGCCCTGGCCCGGCTCAGGGAGTACGTCGCGCGCGGCGATCTGGAGCGCGCCCGCTCTCTGCAGTTCGCCATAGACGAGGTGCTGGAGGCGGCCAGGCCCCTGGGGGTACTCATCGGCGGTGTACGAGTTGGTCGAGATATTCCAGGGCTACGACGCGGGCGAGCCGAGGCCTCCCATATATCCGCTGGACCCCGAGGAGAGGGCCTGGCTGAGGGCGGCGGTGGCTCAGGCCAGGCCCAAGCTCGCCCCATGATCAGGCTGGCCGCCCTCGGCGAGCCCCTGGTGCAGCTGAACGCCGTGACGCCGGGCCCCCTGCGATACGTCAACTACTTCGAGAGGCATGTGGCGGGGTCCGAGGCCAATTTCTGCGTCGCCGCCGTGATGGCCGGCGCGTCCTGCGGGCTGGTGGCCAGGGTCGGCGACGACGAGTTCGGGAGGGCCATTCTGGAATACCTGAGGGGGAGGGGCGTCGACGTGTCGAGGGTCAAGGTCGACGGGGAAGCGCCGACGGGCATATACTTCGTCCAGAGGCATTACCCCGTGCCCGGCCGATCCGTGCTGGTCTACTACAGAAGGGGGAGCGCCGGCAGCCGCCTCTCGCCCGAGGACGTCGACGTCGGCTACCTCAGGTCGGCCGACGCGGTCCACTCGACGGGGATAACCCTAGCCATAAGCGAGTCGGCCAGAGAGGCGGTCTACCTCGCCTTCGAGCACGCGGCCAGGAGGACCTTCGACACCAACATAAGGCCGGCTCTATGGCGTAGCCCCGAGGCGGCGAGGGAGGCCGTGTTGAGGGCTCTGAGAGGGGGCGTGGAGGTGCTCTTCACGGAGCCCGACGACGCCAAGATAGTGCTGGGGACCGCGGACCCCGAGGAGGCCTATCGGAGATATAGGGAGCTGGGGGTCGATACGTTGGTCTACAAAGAGGGGGCGAGGGGCGCCTACGTGTTCCACGACGGGGGCAGATACTTCAAGGGGGCCTACGCGGTGCCCGTGGAGGACCCCACGGGGGCCGGCGACGCCATGGCGGGCTACTTCACGGCGTTGTACCTATCCGGCGCCCCGCCGGAGAGGGCTCTGGACCTGGCCGCAGCCGCGTCCACCCTCGTGGTCACGGTGAGGGGCGACAACGAGGCCACCATGGTCGTGTCCACGGTCAAGGCCGTGGAGGAGGCCCTTTGGGTTAAGGGCGTCGGCGGATTGGCGAGATACGAGGGGGACCACTACCAGAGGGTGCCGGGGGACTACTCGGGGATACCGGGCAACCCCTGGATAATAACGACCATGTGGCTTGCCGAGTACTACGCGTCGCTGGGCCAGGCGACTAGGGGCCGAGGAGCTCGTCAGGTGGGCCGAGGCGAGGGCAGGCCCGTCGGGGCTGCTGCCGGAGCAGATAAGCCCCTTCGACGGCTCGCCCGTCTCCGTCCAGCCGCTGGCCTGGAGCCACGCCGAGTATCTGAGGGCGCTGTACGCCATCAAGCGGACTTGCTGCGTGGGGGGTCAGCCGTAGCCTATAAGGACTCCGAGAGCTCCGCCGGCGATCGCCACCGCCCCGAGGCCCACGACCAGGGGCACCATCCTCCTGCTCGAGGCCAGCTTAAGCAACGCGTCTATCAGCAACAGGCTCACCACCGTGGCCACCACCGCGGCGACGGCCAGGCCCTGCGGCGACACCAAGGACGCCGCCGTCAGCACCTCGCGGCGCGAGACCAGGAGGGGCAACGCCGACGCGCCCAGCGCGGCCGGTATGAGGGCCAGGAAGGACAGCCTAAAGGCGTCCCTGGGCCTCACACCCATGAGCAACATGGCGGAGACCGTTATGCCGGATCTGCTGACGCCGGGAAACGCCGCCAGGCCTTGAGCCACGCCGATCAGGACCAGATCGGCGATCCTCAGGTCCGTGAGGCCCTTGGTGGGCGTATGTCTCTCCCTCGCCGTCTTTATGAGCAACCCGTCGGCGATGAGGACGAGACCGAGGGCTATCATGGGCAGGCCCACGACGGGCCCCGAGATGGAGCTGAAGTAGAGGTATATGGGCGCCGCGACCATCGCCGTAACGGCCGTGACCACGACTAGGTACTTCAGGAGGAGCCTATCCTCGGCCGAGCCCCTCAGGGCGAGGGCCTTCAGCACGCCCCACACCTCCCTCCTGAAGTATATGACGGCCGCCGCCAGCGTGGCGAACTCGAGGAATAGGCCGAAGGCGTAGGCCGCGCCGAAGGACAGCCCCAGCAGGTAGGTCGAGGCGAACATTATCTGGGTCTTGCTGCTGATGGGTAGCCACTCGCTCACGCCTTGGACCAAGCCAAGGACGAGCCCGTCGACAGCCCAGTTCATGGCGCTCCCACAGATCCAATATATAAGTATGAGGGAGGCGGTGGGCGGAGGGGCCTCCCAACCGTCTGCCCTCGACGAGCTCCAACAACTCCTTCCACATCTACAGGGGGCGTCAGTACCCTTGTTCGTCTCGTCCATGCGGTTCGACTCCACGGAAGATGCGCCTTCGCCGTGAAGTTCGGCGCTACGTAAGATTTATTTTCCAAACAAAGAGCATATTGGCATGAGCTTTCTTAAACGCGTAGTAGGGGAGATGGAGGGGCAGAGGGCTCTCGCCGACTGCGAGATCAGGGACTTCGAGGCCTTTTCGTCTCTAGTGCCGCCGAGCCTCCAGGCGGCTGTCCTCGAGGCGGTCCGCGCGGGCTCCGTGCCGCCGAGCCTCCAGCCGCTCTTCAGAAGGCTGAGGGACGCGGGGGTCCTGGTCTGCCTATGAGCTTTTCTTGGGACGACGTCAACGCGTTGAGGCACTACGGCAAGTTCATCAAGGCGGGGGGAGGCATCGGCGAGGTCAGAAAGGCCCTGGCCTGGAGCACTTGGTACGCCGTCAAGTGGTGGAGCGAGCTGAAGCACGACCTCGACATAGAGGCCGACAGGAACATCTTGGGCAAGGCCCTCTTCATGTCCCTAAGGACCCGCGGCATCATCGACGACGGCGGCAGGTTGGTCAAGAGGGTCGAGACGCCGCCGAGACCCGTCAACCCGTACTCGGCCGAGTTCGTGGAGCTACACGACTCCTTCGACGCGCTCGGCGCGGTCGAGGTGGCCAAGGGCGCCGTCGATAGGGACAAGCTGAGGATCCTCTATTCCTCTATGCTGGCGCAGGGGTGGTACGACATCATGAGGGAGACCTTCCTCGACCTGGTCGAGATAGGGCGGTACCTCAACATAGTGGAGCCCCACTGCAAGGAGGGCCAGCTGGCCTACGCCGTGCTCAGGAGGCACCAGCCCGAGAGGTACCTCGCCTACGATCCGGATCCCGACGACGTGGGGGCGGCCGCCTCGTTGCTGGGCGTCTCCCCGAACGTCTGCGCCGGCAAGGTCTGCGTGCTTCAGACCCCGACCATCTGCGACCCGGCGGCCCGCGAGGTCGCGTCGAAGTTCGCGGGCGCCTTCGACGCGGTGCTGCTCTTCCACACGCTCTATTGGATGGCCGACCCGCTGGTGGAGCTCAGATGCCTCAAGGCCCTCCTGAGGCCGGGCGGGCGCCTGCTGGTCGGGCAGCAGGTGGTCGAGTCGACGCCGGGGCTGCTCGCCGTGGTTGTGTCCTTCGGCGCGAAGCACGTCTTCCGCTGGAGGGACGTAGAGGCGCTCCTGGACACCGCCGGCTTCGAAAAGGAGAGGAGGTACACGCGCTACTCGCCGTATTACATCGCCGTCTGGAGGGCCGCTCAGTAGAGCCCGTCGTCCGCCAGGCGGTACTGTATCTTCACGTCGGGCGCCATGCCCGGCACGTCGAGAGGCCACATGTGGCCCTCGGGCTTCTGCTTAGAGGGCCTCGACATCATGAACCGGGCGTTGACGCTGTGGGCCAGGACGTTGCCTCCCGCAGGCCTCTTGAGGCCGGTCATGAAGGCCTCCGGCACGTCCATGACCTGGTTCGTGAACACCACCAGGGCGTTGAAGACCCTCGCGTGGCGTCTGAACCAGTCGACCAGGTAGTGGAGCCTCTGCTGCCTCTCGGAGAGGCTCTCCCTCCCCACGAACTCGGCCCTGTAGAGGGCCGTGATCGTGTCCACGACGACGGCCCGCGCCCCCTCCCTCAAGTGGCCGGGCAACTCGGACTTCACGAAGGCCTCCAGCGCCGAGACGTTGTCGGGGACGTAGACCGATATCTTGTCCAACACGGCCTCGGGCTCGGCCCCGAACCTCCTCGCGATCCTCTCGACGAGCCCGGGGCTGAAGGTGCCCTCGGTGTCTATATAGACGGCGCCGCCGAAGCCCTCCGCGACCGACCTCACAGCTATTTGGTGGGCCAGCATGGACTTGCCGGCGCCGAACTCGCCGGCGAACTCGTATATGAAGGCCTCCCGCAGCCCTCCCCACGGCGTCTTCTCGTCGAGCTCCGCCACGCCCGTCTTGACGGCCCTGTGCTGCGCCTTAAGGAGCTCCGAGGCCTTCACGGCCCTGGGCCTTCTGCCCAGCGCCTCCCTGGCCCTGGCCAGAAGCCTCTCGGCCGTCGACGGCTCTATGCCGGCGTCCACCAGCTCGTCCACGGTGAACTCCACCAGGTGCTCCAGGGAGACGACGCCGAGCTCCTCCAGCTTCCTCCTGGTCGCCGGGCCCGCCTCGAGCTCGTCGAGCCAGCTCTCCCCCTCCCTCTTCCTAGACATATGCGGTAGGGCGCCGCTATTTAAAGGAATTTCTCCAGGAACTTATAGACCGTGTTGAGTATCACCTCGTTGGCGCCTTCGTATATCTCGGTGGCCTTGGCGTCGCGGTACAGCATCTCGACCTTGGAGTCTGTCGAGTAGCCGAAGCCCCCCATCACTTGCATGGCGGTCCTCGCCGCGTCGACGGCGAGGCGGGACGCGAGGACTTTCGCGAGCTGGGCGTACATGGGGAAGGCCGGGTCCTTCAGGTCCCTGTAGAGCGCCGCCGTGTAGACCACATGCCTCACGGCCTCCGTCTGCGCGTGCACGTTGGCGAGGTAGTGCTGCACTATCTGGAGGTCCGCGAGAGGCCTCCCGAAGGCCGTCCGCCTCTTGGTGTAGGCGTAGGCCTCCTCGAAGGCCGCCTGGGCTATGCCCAGCCCTATGGCGCCGACGCAGGTCCTGCCGTTGTTGAGGTCGTCGAGCACCACCTGGAACCCCTCGTTGAGCCTCCCCACGAGCGCCTCCTCGCCGACGCGGCAGTCGTTGAGCTTCACCTCGGCCGTGGCCGTCCCGTGGACCCCCATGACCCTCACGGGCGAGACCTCCACGCACTGGGACCGCTCCACCAGGAAGAGGCTTATCGATTTATGTCTGAGCTCCGGGGGGCCGGTCCTCGCGGCGACCAGATAGGCGTCTGCGTAGAGGCCGGAGGTTATCCACAGCTTCACCCCGTTTATGGCCCACTCGCCGCCTCTCCTCTCGGCCCTAGTCTGTATAGCGGCGGCGTCCGAGCCGCAGCAGGGCTCCGATAGGGCGAAGGCGATTATCCTCCTGCCCTTCGCCGCGTCCTCGAGCCACTTCTCCCTCACGGCCTCCGTGGCGTAGTGGTAGAGGTTGTAGGCTATCATGGAGCCCTGGACCTCCATAACGGTGGCCAGCGCCGGGCTGGCCTTCGCTATCTCCTCGACCGCCACCACCATGCTCCTGAAGTCGAGGCCGGCGCCGCCGTATTCCTGCGGTATGTGGGGCGCCAATAGGCCGAGGTCCCCCATCTCCCGCAGAAGGTCGCGGGGGTACTCGCCCTCGTCTATCCTCCTAGCGGCCGGCGCCACCCTCCTCTCGGCGAACTCCCTCGCCGTCTTCCTGACGAGGGAGTGCTCCTCCGAGAGCTGGGGGTAGCTATACATAGTCCTTCCCGACCACGTTCCTCGCTATTATCAGCTTCATTACGTTCTCGGCGCCTTCGGCCCCCACGTAGTACGAGAGGGCCCCCAGGAGGACCCTCGCCACGTTGGTCTCCTTGAAGTAGGACGCGCCGCCGAACCACTTCATGACCTCCAGCGCGGTCTCCACGGCGAGACTTACGGCGAGGTACTTAGCCACGGCGCCGGCCGTCGCGATGTCCCCTATGGAGAGGGCCGGGTCGCCTCTGTACAGCCTGTCGGCTATCCAGGCGGCTTTATACACGGCGAGCCTCGCGGCCTCCAGGCGGGCGTAGAGCTCGGCTAGCTTGAAGGAGACCGCTTGATACGACGCGATGGGCCTGCCGAATACCGCCCTCTGTCTGATCCACTCGAGCCCGCGGTCCAGGAGCCATCTGGCCGCCCCGACGGACGCCGCGCCGATGACCGTCCTGGCCAGGTTGAAGCCCTCCATGGCTATCTTGAAGCCTCCGTTGAGCTCGCCGAGCATGAAGCGATCCTCCACGGGCAACCCCTCGAGCCTCAAGTAGCCGGTGGGCAGGCCGTGGCGCCCTATCTCCTCCCAGTCCCTGTGCTCGAACCCCTCGACGCGCGTCCCCCTCCTCTTGAGGGGCGCCAGGAAGGTGGATATGCCTCTGTGTTTATCCTCGGGCCGGCCCGTCCTCGTTATGGCCACGAGCCCCCCGCCGTAGGGCAGATTGAGTATCGTGGTGACGCCGGTGACCATGTTCTTCTCGCCGTACAGCCTCCAGACGCCGCCGTCCCTCACGGCCTTGGTCTGGAAGGAGGCCACGTCGCTGCCGCCCTGGGGCTCCGTGGAGCCTATCCCTATGAACGCCCTGCCCTTGGTCACCTCGGGCAGGACCTCCTCCTTCACGTCGTCTCTGGCGTATCTCTGGACGATGAGGGGCCAGGCCGTTTCGAGCAACACGTAGACGGGCGTGGCGAGGGAGGGGTCGGCGTAGGCAAGCTCCTCCACGGCTAGGGCGGCCTGTAGGAACGTGCCGTCCTGCCCGCCGTATTTGGAGCTCAGCGGTATCCCGATGAGCCCGGCGGCGCCGAGCCTAGCCGCGACCTCCTCAATGGGCCACTTCCTCTCGTCTATCTCGACCCACCTCGGCGCTATTTCCCTCTCGGCGAACGATCTGACGGACTCCAGGAACATCTTGTCTTCTCCAGATATGGAGAATTCCATAGACTACAGATTGCGGAATTTAATAAACATTGGGCCTACCTTCCCGAGGGCTAACGGCCCGGCGGCCGGCGCGCCGTGCATTATCTGGTGTTCATAGACCTCCTGCCGGGGCCTTGCGTAGGCAACCCATGTGGGATAGAGCCACTACGTCGAGTACCTCCCTGAAGGCCCTGGCGACCGGCCTCCCGCGACGGCTCCCCCTGCCGATTCACCACGGCCGTCGACTCATCGCGGAGGGCCTCCCACGGGCAGGCCCGGGGCCGCCATGGGTTATAGAGCTGGCTTGCGTCGGTCTTGAGGGTCAAGCAATCGACGTTATGAGTTCTCGGCGCCATCTCGTCGGCCAGGGCCTCCCGCCGGCCATCTCGAGGGGTCCGAGGGCGACGGCCTCCACGTATCGCCGCCGCTCCAAGACCTTCTGGACGTGCTCGTAGGCCCCTCGGGCGCCAGGCCCGCCAATATCTCCGAACCCGCGGCCCCGCGTCTTGCGGACAATGTTTTAATTTAGCCGAAGGTATGACCTCGTGAAGGCCTTGATACACGTAGATAGGGAAGATCAGGTGGCCATGTCGATAGCACTCTCCAACGTGGAGAACCTCCTGGAGGCGGTGCCGGGAGCCGAGGTGGCCGTGGTCGCCAATGGAGATGCCGTGTTGTTCTTCGTCAAGCAGGCGCCGGCCAGCTTAAGGGACAGACTTTCCGCTCTAGCCGCCAGGGGCGTTAAGTTCTACGTCTGCAACAATTCCCTCAGGGTTCACGGCATAGGCCGCAACGAGCTTCTCCCCTTCGCCGAGGTCGTCCCGGCGGGGATAGTCAAGATCTTGGAGCTACAGGAAGCCGGATATCGCTATGTCAAGCCGTAGCCGCGCTGGACTAAGCGTCTCCCTCCATAGACTAACGCCGCCGGGCGGGCCGGCTTGACCGCAGACGGCTACTTCGTGTTGGCAAGTTGCGGAGATGCCGACGTGATGCAAGCCGTAGCTCTCCCCTATGTATCTCTATCGCATCTCCGAGAGGCTGGCCTCGGCGGATCCTCCGCTCTGAGGGCTCGCCGCCTCTGGATGCTCCGAGCGCGCCCAGCCGGAGTCGAAAGGGGGACTTGGGCTTAGTCCGGCCGCTATACTTCTCCTGGCGAGAGCGGTTTTAGGCCGAACAGGCGGGCGTGGGTCTCCATCATACACATATCCTCGAAGAGGGCGATGCCATCCGCCTCTAGGGCCTCGCGGACGCCGGGCGGCGCCCTTATGCCCAGCTGGAGCCACATGGCCTTGACGTCGCCTTTCTCCCGCCGCCTCCTCAAGACCTCCTCCGCTATCTTGGACACCTCCTCCGACGGCCGGAAGACTTGCACAACGTCTATGGGCTCGGGCACCTCGAGTATGGACCGATAGGCCTTCTCGCCCAATATCTCGCCCGCAAATGGGTTTAATGGGGACTATCCTGTAGCCAGCCCTCTTGAGGTAGAGAGGCACCACGTGGGCCCACTTGGAGGGATCCCTCGAGGCGCCCACGACCGCGATTATCCGCAACTTGAACACATCCCCTACGTCCATGTACGTCCCGATCTCCCCATTTATTTCTTTAATTATTTCTTCAGACTACTTGCCGCAACAGCCCAGCTTGGTGGTGTCTGCGTAGAGGGCCAAGGCAGACAACCCGCGGCTTTGCCCATTGAGGAAGGCTCGGCACCAGCTCCGCCGGATTGTCGGCTGCCAGCCCTAGTTGGAAAACCAGCGCGAAGGGGGTTGTCGCCTCCTTCTGGAGTAACGACGAGGGCCCCCGCGATTTTGCCCGCCTCGCCGACACCCCCAACTGGGTAGGCGTTGATCTTTATGAAGACCCTCAGCCGTCCCTCGGTCCGCGCGGCGGCCGCGGCGTCTACAGGCTCGCTGATTCCGTAATGCAACCCTTCTGGCCCTAGGCCCTACGGGGACGGTCTCGCCGACGGGCGACATCGGCGTTGAGACTCGCTGGGAGTGCCGCCGTTGTCCGCGCCCCGGCGTGCTACGGCCTGGAGCCGTCACCTTTTAACTATCTTGAGGGCCTCCTCCCTGAGGCCCATCTTGCCCTCGCAGAAGATCCTTCTGTCCATCTCCTCGACGCGCCGCACCGTGGGCCTAAACTCCATCTTGGCCAAGACGTCTCTCTCCAGGTCTATCCCGGGCGCGATCTCGACGAGCTCCACACCGTCTTTGGTCAGCTTGAAGACGGCTCTCTCCGTAACGTAGAGGACCTCCTTGCCCTCCTCCACGGCGTATCTACCGCTGAACACTATCTTGTAGACCTTCGCCACGAATTTAGTAATGGGGCCGTCCTCGCCGATGGCCAAGCCGCAGTTCTTGACATCTATTTTCCTCTTCCCGGCTGTGAAGCCGCCGGCGAAGTACACCCTCGGCGACCCGATGGCGATAACCGGGAAGCCGCCGGGCCCTGGCAGCCGGCCGGGGAGGAACGCGGGGTTCACGTTGCCCTCGGCATCGACCTGGAGGAAGCCCAGCGACGTGGCGTCTATGGCGCCGCCCTCGTATAGGACGAACTGCTCCGGCATGGGGATCACGGCGTAGTGGCCCATGGCCGCCCCGAAGTCTGCATCCATAAGCGCGTAGCCGCCCCAGGGACCCGACTCCACCGTGAGGTGGATAAAGTCGTCAAGCCGCTCCTCCCGGATCACGTCGGCGGCCAGAGCCGGGATCCCGATGCCCAGGTTCACCACAACCGGTCTCCCCAAGGCGCCGATCAGCTTCACGAGTTCCAGCACCACCCTCCTCGCCACCGCCTTGTCCGCGGTGAGGGGCGCCGGCTCGTAGGCCACTCTATAGGGCACGTCCCCGCTGATGACCGGGTTTAGGTCGAATGAGGCGGTCTGCCAGTGGTACTTCTCCACCTCGGTGCCCCGCCTTGCGACCACCACGTAGTCCACAAGCGGGCCCGGCACGACCACGTGTTTGGGATGTATCTCGCCGAGCGTCACGACCCTCAGCACCTGGGCGATTACGAGGCCGCTGGGATGCGCCTTGGCCGCCTGGACGAAGGCGAGAACCGACCCGTACATGGCCTCCTGCTCCATGCTCAAATTGCCTATCTCGTCCGCCGTAGTCGCCCTCACGAGGGCCGCGTCGGGCTTAGGCGCCCTGTAGAGCAGATACTCTCTGCCGTCCAGGACGACGCGCTCCACCGCGGCGGTCCTCCTCTCCCTGGCGATGCCGTTGAGGAAGCCGCCGTCCTGCCGCGGGTCGATGAAAGTGCCGAGGCCCACCCTGCTGAGGACTCCGGGCGTCCCCAGCGCCGCCGTCCTCAGCCACCTCGTCACGATACCTATAGGCCACGTGTAGGCCTCCACCAAGTTCTCCATGACGGCCTTCTGTAGCTCCGGCGCCCAGCCGTAGAACGGCAGGAGGAAGCCGCGTACGAAATCCTGCCCCGGCTCCTCCAGTATGAGCCTCCCCACCTTGTCCAGCCCAAACCCCGGTATCGCCGGGATCGCGTCGGAAATTATGAAGAGGTTCTTGGGATGCCCGGTCTCTCTGTAGCGCTGGATCAACACGTCGATGAGGTAGAACGGAGACAGAGCGGCGTTGAAGCCAGATATCGCCATCACCGCATTGTCCGGAATTCTCGACACGGCCTCCCAAGCCGAGACGAACTTCTTTATCACGGAACCGCGACCGCAGAGGCTTATATGTCGAATTACATCCAACGCAGAAACGTCCCCCCGACGCCACGCGATCGGGACAGCGCCGCGGCGGACCCGCCATCTGCCTCATCATGCTCCTAGCCCTCCTCGCCGTCGCGTTCCACCCCCACGGAGGGCGACCCGCGGCCTTCGGCCCCAAGTGCGCCGTCGGCCGCGGCGGGAAATCAACGCCCCGCCGTCAGTGAGAGCTGGCCGGGAGCCGCCGGCGGGCCGCCGCAGGCGCCGCTGCCGTGTCGGGCAGATCCGGCGTCTATCCGCCCAGAGGGGTCGCACGTCCCTCTAAGTCCAAGGCGTTGGGGGATGGGGCAAGCCGGACGTGGGGCATGGGGCCGGGCTCGCGATAGGCCATACCTGGAGACAGGCCGCCGTAGCCGGAGAACGGCTCTAGGCTGTGTCGAAGCCCCTCAGCAAGGCTGGGGTAGAGCCGCGCCGATCGGCCGCCGCCTCCTGCCCGCGCCTCCGTCCTAGAAATTGGCGACGTTCTTCCACCGGCGCTGGACCGCGGCCGTACCGGCTCGCCGCCGCGAGGAAGCCGGCGCCGGCCTAGGCGCTTATGCGGCGCGGGGATGCCGCTACTCGACGACCGCCCCATAGATCGCGTCTATGCCGAGCTGTTGCGCCCGCTCCAGCGCCTCCCTGTCGATATCGACGGCGACCATGATGAGCCTCTCGGCCCTCCTCCCGAGGATCCTCTCCACGATCCCTGCCTTCTCGTGGAACCACTCCACGTCTTCTAGCTCGCCGTGAGACTTAACCTCAACTGGGTACATCTTCCCGTCGTGGATATACACATCCACCTCGATCCTAGCGCCGCTCCTGTAGAACCTCCCGTCTATGTCGGTATAGACGAACTTCTCTACCCTCCCGGGCTCTACACCCCTCTCCTCCAGGGCAGGGCTACAGGAGCTCATCAACTACGTAGGTCCCTCCCATCAGCCTTGCCCTATACCTCTTGTGGGGCTCCAGGCTCCTAAGCGTGAAGGCGTCCCGCGTAATCCAAACCACGTTTTGCCCGCTCCGCGCAGCCATCACTATTATCTTTTCCACTCTATCCTCCGCTACCTCCTTCGGAAACCTACGAAACCCCACGTTCCTTCCCGCACAGGGCTTTATATGTACTCATCTCGACATGGCCAAGTTCGGCCTCTCTGGGCCTCGTCTTTCTGTAGCCCGGCGGAGGCCGTAGACGCCTTGGCCTCCCTCAGCTTGGCTCTACGCCAAGGAGGTCGTGGTCTACGCAGACATATGAGCCGACTTCGTAGTCCCCAGCGGCATGATGGACGGCCGGGTGGCCGAGGTCAGCGCGCTGGACGCCGACGGCCTCCACGACGCCGGCGCCATAGCCTACAGCGCCAGATACGCCCCCGCCTTCTACAGTCCCCTCTCCATCGCCGCCTCATCGGCGACAGGAGAACCCACTGGACCCGAGAGGCGCCCGCGAGGGTGCCAACGAGCGCTATGAAGATAAACCAGCGGATCGCGTCGTTCTTCATGTTCCGATCCACAGAAATCTCGCATCATCTCTTTCAACATAGATCGAAGTGATCGCGGCGCTTGTCACATCCGTTTATATATGGATTCGCGTTAGGTCGTGGGGAGGGATGAGGTGGAGATATTAAGAGAGCGGGCGCATATGTTTCTGGAGGCGGCTAGGGACGATTTAAAGGCGGGCAGGGTCGACTTGGCGGCATTTCACGCCGAGCAGGCGTGTCAGCTGGCGCTTAAATACGTGCTGGCGTCCCAGACGGGATACTACCCACATACGCATTCCCTGAGGCGGCTCTTCGACGAAGCTAGGGCCGTCAGGCCCGAGCTCTGGCAACTCCGCGAGAGGTATATGCTCGACTTCGAGATCATGGAGGACGCCTACCTGGGCGCCCGGTATCTGCCGAGACGGTACAGCAGAGAGGTGGCGGAGCGGCTGGTCAAAGTGGCCGAAGAGCTCGTGTCGCTATGTACGTAGAGCGGGGACTCAGGTGGAGGCGGATCCTCGAGGAGTGGAGGCAGTACGTGGAGCGGCTGTGCGCCAAGGCGCGGGAGCTGCTGGGGGAGGCCAGGGTGGTTGTGTTCGGCAGCGTGGCTAGGGGGGACTGGACCGCCGACAGCGACATAGACGTGCTTGTGATCTCGCCCAACGCGCCCGAGGACCCTTGGGAGAGGGCCAGGGTTGTGGCGGCCCTCAGGGAGGCGGCCGGGGAGGCGGCGCCGTTGCTGGAGCTCCATGTGGTCAAGCCGGAGCAGTATCTGGGCTGGTACAGGCGGTTTATAGACGCCGAGGTCGAGGTGTGCTGACACCGCATGGGGCTAGGCCCTCTTGAGCCTCAGGGCGTTCAGCGTGACCGTGATGCTGCTTAGGGACATGGCCAGCCCCGCGAGCTCCGGCCTGAGGCTGAGGGCGGGGTAGAACAGCCCGGCGGCGATCGGTATCAAGGCGATGTTGTAGGCGAAGGCCCAGAAGAGGTTGAACTTGGCGTTGGCCTCGACGCGCCGAGAGATCTGGAGGAACTCCGCCACCTTGGAGAGGTCCCCCCGGGCTACCACCACGTCGCCGGCCTCCTTGGCTACCTCCGTGCCGTTGCTGACCGCAATTCCCACGTCGGCCGCGGCGAGCGCGGGCGCGTCGTTGACGCCGTCTCCCACGAATATCACACCCCCCTCCTCCCTCAGCCTCCTCACGATCTCGGCTTTCCTCTCGGGCTCCGCTCCGCCGAAGTATCTGGAGATGCCCAGCTTGGCGGCCACGGCGGCCACGGCCCGCTCGTTGTCGCCGGACGCCACCACAGGCTCCAGACCCATCGACCTGAGCCGCTGGACGGCCGACGCGGCGTCGGGCCTCAGCTCGTCGCCCAGGGCCGCCAGCCCTCTGACCTTGCCGTCCACCGCCACGTAGACCGCGGAGAGCCCCTCGGACCTAAGCCCCTCGGCGAGCTCCCTCATCCCCTGGGGCACCTCGGCGCCCAGGGCCTCCATCAGCCTCTCGTTGCCGACCCCGACCGACCTGCCGCCGACAGTGGCGTAGACGCCCATCCCCGGGAAGGAGTCGTACGACTCGGGCGGCTGGACGGCCAGGCCCAGCTCCGAGGCGTAGTCGACCAGCGCCCGGGCGAGGGGGTGCGTGGACTTGGACTCGGCCGAGGCGGCGTAGGCCAGCGCCTCGACGTCGCCCACGTATTTCACCACGCGGGGGGACCCCTTGGTCAGCGTGCCCGTCTTGTCGAAAACGGCGAACCGCGCCCTCAGGGCCTTCTCGAACGCCTCCGGGTTCTTCACGAGGAGGCCCTTCTCGGCGGCTCTGCCGACGCCCACGACGACGGCGAGAGGCGTCGCGAGGCCGAGGGCGCAAGGACACGCCACAACTAGGACCGACGCCGCGAAGAGCAGGGCCTGACCGGGCGGCGCTCCCCGCAGGGCCCACGCCGCGAACGTAGCAGCGGCCGCGGCCATGACGGCCCACGTGAAGACGCCGGCGACGCGGTCGGCCAGCCTCTGTATGGGAAGCCTCGCGTTCTGGGCCTGCCTGACCAGCCGCACCACCTCGGCGAGGTAGGTATGCGCCCCCGATCTGGTCGCCCTCACCAGGAGGCGTCCCCGCACCAGCAGAGTGCCGGCGAGCGCCAGGTCGCCCGGCTTCTTCTCGGCGGGCATCGGCTCGCCGGTGAAGGCCGACTCGTCGGCGTACCCCATCCCCTCCTCCACGTAGCCGTCCACAGGTATCCTCTCCCCCTCCCTGACCTCCACGAGCTGGCCCGGCTCCACCTGGGCCGAGTCCACCTCGGTGAAGCCTTCGCCGGTCTTCACGCGGGCCCTGGGAGGCGCCATCTGCGCCAGCCTCCTCACGGCGTCGCCCGTCTTGAGCTTCATCCTGCTCTCCATGTACCTCCCGGCGAGGACGAAGGTTATCACGGCCGCAGACGCCTCGAAGAAGGCGCGGCCTCCCGTCAGAGCGGCGTATGCGCTGTAGGTGAAGGTGGAGAGGGTGCCCAGCGCCACCAAGGTGTCCATGTTGGCGGTCCCGTTCCTGAAGGCCCGGTAGGCGCCGGAGAGGAACCTCCAGCCTGAGTAGAACTGGACGGCGGAGGCCAGGAGGAGCTGGGCGAGGGGAGGCACGGCGGGGAATATCATGGAGGCCATGAGGACAGCCGTGATGGGCACGGCGGGGAGGAGCTTGGAGGCGAGGTCCTTGGCGTCCCTCTCGGCGGCTTTCCTATCCACGTCGACGTCCACCTCGGATCTCGAGACCTCGCCCGCCTTGAACCCGGCCCTCGCCAGAGCCTCGGCGACGTCCCGCGGGCCGACCTCCAGCGGGTTGTACTCCACATATAGCAACGACGTGGCCGGGCTGAAGGAAGCCTTGAAGATGCCCCAAAGCCGCGCCGCCCGCTCCACAGCCGCCGCGTCCTCCGGCCGCGCCCCGGGCACCGAGATGTAGACAGCCTCTCTGTACACGTCGTACCCAACCCGCCTGACCGCCTTCAGGAGCTCCCCGTAGTCCAGCTCGGGCGAGGCCACCAGCCTCGCCTCGTTGCTCGCCAGGGACGCCTCAGCCCACCTGACCCCCCTAACGGACAGCAAGGCCCTCTGCACCGTCAACGAACAAGTGGCGCAGTGCATCCCCAAGATCTTCAATACGGTCTCGCGCCCCTCTACCTTAATACCAACCTTGATATCCATCAGCGATGCGGCATGCCCTGGGGGCCGTGCTGAAGATAGTATTCAGGTCTCTTCTCGAACTCCTCCTTACACATGGAGGAGCAGAAGTAGTAGACCTTGCCCCTATAGAGCGTCTTGTACCTAGCCTTAGCCGGATCCACCTCCATACCGCAGACCGGATCGACCGCCACGTCAATATCGCGAGTTGAGGTTATATAGGTATGGCCAATTGTCTCGGCCGGAATCTGCCGCAGACGCGCAGGCATTTCTCGGCCCCAGGGCGCCCGGCCGGCGGTATGGGCGATCTATAACGGCGTCGAGGCAGGCCATATCAAGTGGCAGACGCTACTCAGCGAAATCGGGCATTGAGGCGACAGAGCGCTAAGACGGCGGCAGGCGGCCGGCCTATTGAGCATCTGCATTAATTTTCGCCGAGGGAACGGCGGAAGCTGCAGCATAGAGAGCTTGTTGAGTAGCGGAGTAGGCAGACTGCCCGGAAGAAGGCGTAATGGAGGAGATGTCTGAGCATGTGTAAGAGCTAAGGAGTAGATTTACAGATTAATTACAATGGCGTCGATGTAGCCATTTTCGTATCTATTTAGATAAAAATAAATTTAATCTTATATATGACCTAATTAGAAATTTTTATATCAGAAATATGGTGGCCATGCCACCAATGGAATATCACGGCACCGTTATAGCCGCTTACGCTGATCATCTGCATATCGCCATCTGGCGTGGTGAAGTGAATGGTATAGTAACCGGGGAATGTATATATTTCCTCTATTTCGGAGCCTGGGAAGTGCGCATCAAGCCACTTCTTTGCTATCGCTAGCGCTGTGACGTTATCTATATACATAGGCTGGCCTAGCCACATCATCGACTGCGGCTCTGGATGGATGGCCCCGTTTGGAAACACCAACAGCTCTCGAAGCGGCTTTCCGTTACTTCCGACTATGACGTAGTAGTTGTATTGATATTTCTCCGTCTCCAGCACCTCAAGACCCGTGACTTTACTGACGTAGTCCACTATATTTGCATCGCTTATATTATAGACCTGCCAATTTCCCGCCGATAAGCCCGTCATAGGGCAACCTTGCCAACCCGCCCACCAGACCATCGGGCGGCCCATCGTTGGGTAGCCCCACCACGCTGATGGAGCCGCTTGGTATGTGTATTGATTCCAAGCAGTCCACGCGATGGCTCCCACCGCGCCTCCCACAATTAGTACAATTACGGCCAGTACCGCTTTATTCATTTTCCTTTCCATGGATAGTTGCAATATACGCAGATTTATGGTATCTGTGAAACCGGGCCGGGGCCCGGTTTTCGCGTCTTTGAAATGCGACGAGTCACCTATGTTCCGCATCTAGGTTTCACAAAAGGCATAAATTCGCCGTTGCTACTTACAGCCCATGAGAAAGATATTGGGGCAGGCGGTGGTGCTGGTGTTGCTACTCGCCTGGCTGGGCTATGCGCAATGCCCGATGTGCGGATGGTGGGGCGGCCCTTGGGGCGGGCCCTGGGGCTTCTGGGGTTTCTTCGGGTGGATTCTAGGGTTTGTATTTATGATATTGCTTCTTGGATTGCTTCTGTTGCTCTTTCTCTGGCTCTATAGGCAGATCTTTAGCCCTAAGACGCATAATTAATCTTCCGCCGCGTTTTTCCAAAACCACAAGGCCTTTTTCCTGCAGTCTCTGGGCGGCCCTCCACGCCCTCACCTTGTTAAGACCCAGTTCTTTCGCTATGGCGGCCGCAGGCGCCTCGCCGCCGTGCTGTACAAGCTTTAGATACATAGAGCGATCTGGCTCCTTCAGCAGAGATAGTATCATCTCGATGTCGGCCCCTACTTGCAGGCTCCTGGCGCCCTGCCTCTTAGCCATAATATTATATGTAGCCGCGAACACGGAGAGGGACAGCAGGAAAAAGACTATAAACATCGGAGAGGGGAACATACATACTCGGCACATATACGCCACGTGTATGTAGTCAAGGAGCGCCGACAGCGTCAACGCAACCAAGATGAGATATATCAACTTCATGAGGCTTTACTGATCAGATATTTATTAACAGGTCTGGCGGCTTGAGTCTTAAAGCGATGCTGGTACGTCTCCATTGCGCGCATGTCCTCCGCAGGCGCTACGCCGCCTCTCCCGGCCTCTTTTTCAACTCTTTATATGTAATTACGCCCAGCAAGAGCCAGGTCGTCCTCACGCCGCCGCTGGCCTTCTCCTCTGGATCACCTCCATATCCGACGGAAGACATCCGGCGGCAGTCTATAGACCTTCTCGCATGGTATCAGAGGCGACAGGGCTCAGGGGGATTGTGCGGTCGCCGGACACCTGAGGTGTTTAGGCGCTATGGAGGCCCACTAGCCGGAGTCCTTCGAGGAGCCTATCAAGGCCGCGGCCCCGTATCTCCTTCGTCCTCACCATATCTGCCGGATCCACGGATATGCTCTGTTGTTGCCTAAAAAGCGTAGACAGAGTGAAATACATGGACAGGGAAGAGGCCATAGTGTTTAGGCTCAGGTTCAAAAAATACTTGGACGCTATCGAGTTCCTCAAGCGCGTGGCGGAGGCCGCCGAGCGGCTGAACCACCATCCCGACGTGAAGCTCCGGTACGTCAACTTAACCTTGAGGCTGACCACCCACGACGCCGGGAATAAGGTCACCGAGAAGAACCTCCAGCTGGCCGGGGAGATCCAGAAGGCGGTGGAGGAGTTCAGAGACAAGCTGGCGCAGTAGCTCCGGCTCCGCAACCTCGCGCCTCTGCCCAGCGCCGCGGCCGGATCACTCCATCCCGCCAACGGGGCGCGCCTCTGAAGCTGAGCACCCCGCCTCAAGATATATTGCAATAGCACGGCTGGACCACAGTCTGGGCATTGGCAGTGAGCGCAATTAATAGGAGTAAAGCCAGGGCTAAGGAAAGCCTCGGCCAAGACATATATTCTTTGCCAAGATGTTATTTAAGCATTTAATCCTTTCCCTATAGATCTAGCTTCCCGGGGGCTACAAACGCTACGATTTCTAGAGGCGAAAACCGCTGTGCACCCGATCTGGCCGCGCCGATTGGTAATAAACGCCGGCTGTCCGGCCTCTTCGACGTACTTGCAGGGCCGGGTCGGCGGCTCGGCCGCCCGCGTCTACGTAGCTTCGCCTCAAGTCGCCAGGACCTTCTTGGCCTCGTTCAGCATCTCCCTCACCCTATTCACGTAGGACGTCATGTCCTCGACCGCCAGCTTCGCCTCGTGGAATCCCCATACGTGTAGGAAATAGGCGTCGCTCCACCCGTCGGCGATCCAGCCGCCCAACATGCGCGCCAGGGTGTTGGACGCCTTGCCCAAAAGATAGGCGCACCACCTCCCTTCCTTCAAGGCCGTCTGGAGCTCCGGAACGCCGAACTTCTCGGCAAGGGCCTCGACCACCTCCTCAGCCGCCTTATAGGCCTTCTCCGAGGCCTGGACGGGATCTCCTCCAGGTACTTCTCGCATTCGGCCATGTACCTCTCGTCAAGAGAGATCCTCAGCTTCACGCCCTCCTGGGGGTCCTGCTCGGCCAGAGCGGCGATCAGAACGTCCTCTACGTCGATACCCCTCTCCCGCGACCTCTTGACGATCCCTCCACGCCGCTATCTGAAGGGAGGTATTTGCCCGTTGCGGACCTGCCGGAAATTCCGACGCGGAACGCCGCCCGGCCCTCGGGCTTCCGGCCTCTGGAGGCGCTACTGAGTACAGTGGATATGCTGCGCCGCCGTTGGCGGAAAAACGCGGGCTATTGCCTGAGGACAACGACGCCTTCGGGGTTCTTCAGCCTCACGGCGAAGGTCTCGCGGAGCAGGAAGTTGTGCCCAGCCTCGTCGGGGCCTAAGTACGTCGTCTCGGAGTCCACGCCCACCGCCAGGTCCACCACAGCGGGGCTTGTGGACATGAGCAGAGCCGCGTCGTCGGGCAACTGCGGCACGACGACCACGTCCTTCACAAGGGACTTCACCCGCGTCAGCTCCATCACGCCAGTCCTCTCCTCAACCGCAACGAGCTTCGCATATCTGCTGGGGCCCACAAACAGCATATATGGCTCGGGCGCATAGGCGCGGTACAGCTCCGCCACGGCCTTGGCCGCCTCAGCCACGGCAGACCCCGGCGCGTCCCAGCTAGATGCCTTCAAGACCTTCCCGCCGTTGAGCAAAACCTCCGCAACTGCCGAGTCCTCCATGGCCGCCAGCTTCGCCGCGGCCGCCGCAACCTCTGCGAAGTAAGGCTTGCCGCCGCTTCTCAAGGCCTCCTCCACCTGCCTATATGGAATGGAGAACTTAACGCCCAGCTCCCTAATAGGCACGACGGTCCCGCCGACGGCGACTGCCGCCGTCCCCGGCCCGGCTTGGTACACCGCGAGGTGCTTCCTAAACCTCCTTGCAGACGAGACGGCCTCCCTTGCCGCAGCCGCCACCTCCTCAATCCAACCGCCTCCGGCGGCCGGAGGGTCGACGGCCTCCAGGCCAGTCTTCTCCCTGACCTCCTCAGCGCCCGCCTTCAGCTCGGCCGCCAGGTCGGGATCGTACGTCTTCAGCACGGCGAGAAACTCGCCGAAGTGCGCCTTCTCCTCCCTAGCCACGTCCTCAAATACCTTCCTCGCCCGCTCGTCATCGACGTATTTGGCGAGCTGGAGGTAGAGACTTATCGCGTCGAGCTCCGCGATGATGGCAAGACGCAAAGCGTCGGCGACCTCAAGAGAGTCGAACTTCTTCTCCCGCAATACGTCGACGGGGTTTTTCGCAAATCCCATGGCAATTATCGCCACCATATTTAAATATGGCCGACCCGCTCTCTGCGCCAGAGACATCGCCGTCGCGCCGCGGTGAAGGCAATCGCCTAAGTCGCGGCAACCAACGCGGAAACCGCCGTGTTGAAGGCGGCCGCTCCATGCGGCTTAACATTTCTACGCCACGCCGACCATGGGGTCGAGGCGGCAACGCGGGCGCCGCATCTCTTCGAGGGATGCCGGGACCCCGACGGCGTTCCGCCCTCGGCAGAGGTCCGCGACACAGCCCCCCATGCCGATTGCTTCCTCCGCAACGGAGATATCGGCAGTTGCGGTGGTCCATAGGCTGGACGTATCAATATGGATAAATGTCAAAATATACTTAAAGTACATAAGGTTTTTAATTGGGTCAGCAGATACTCACATGAGACAGAGATCAACAATCATCTGGTTGGCGGTTGTCGTAGCGGCTTCTGCAGCTCTTATCCTCCTGCTCAACATCGCCCCCGAGGCTCCCAAAGGCGTTGCCCAGCCGCCCGCCGTGCGGATCTCCGAGGTCCCCACCATCAACGCCATCCCTATCGTCAAGCTGTCAGAGCTCGATTATCTGCTCCAGACGGCGCCCGGCTATGCGCCCGCGGTGGCTTTATATTCAGCTTCCGAACGGCCGGCCGCCGCAGGCGCGTTTCCTGCGCAATCGACTACGCAAGCCGCGGCGGCAAACTTGCAGGTGGCCGGCGTCGACGAGGAGGACTACGTGAAGTTCGACGGCGAGAACCTCTACGTGGCGGTAGACGGCAGAGTCTACGTGGTGGGGCCCGACCTTGCGGTCAAGGCGTCTGCGCCGTGTCCGGCCCACAGCTGCGTGGTGTTTGTCTGGGGCGATCGCTTGCTCACATACGGCATGAGGGATTTCGGCCTCATCACGGCGTATCTCTACCGCCTGCCCGCCCTTGCCAAGGTAGCCGAGTTCAACTTCTCCGGGGTTCTCCCCGTGGCGGCCCGCATGGCGGAGGGCTTCGTGTATATCGTGACCACGGCGCCGCCCAGTGACGTCGTCATAAACGGCGTCAAGGTCGCCGAGGCGCCCTTGCTCTCTCTGGACGTGCCGCCGATCGCCATAGTGATCGCCGCCGTTGATATGAACAATGATAGGTTCAACGCCTCCGTGCTCGTCTCGGGCTCTGCCTCCCGCGTCTACATGAAAGACGGCAGGCTCTACGTCGCTGCGCCTTTGGGCACGCCGCAGTTGCTGTACAAGGCCGTGGTCAAGGCGTGGGATGCGCTCCCGCCCGACGTCAAGGCCAGGCTGAACGCCTCAGACCCCTTGGCGCTTTACAAATCGCTTAGCTCGCTCCTAGGCGAGAGAGACGGCGCGGGCAAGCTACTGAAGGCGCTCAACGGCACCAACGTAACCACCGCCACGAGCATCTACGTCTTCGACCTCAACGGGCTGGACATAAGGCTCAGAGCCGCGGCGGAGGTCCCCGGCAGTCTCCTCAACCAGTTCGCGATAGAGGGGCTGGACGGACGCCTCGTGGTCGCCACAACGGTCAGCGACGTCAAGTTCCTCGAGCCCGGCTCCCTCGCGGCGAGGTTGCCGCCGCCCTCCCCCATGGAGGGCGACATAGCGATCTCGGAGGACGGCAAGCCTGTGGTCACCATACGGCCTCCGCCGCCTCCGGCTCCGCCCCCGGCGGTCTACATACTCACGGTGGGCGAGCCGCGCAACTCGGTCTATCTCCTCGACCCCGACGGGCGGACCGTCAGCGCCTTGGAGGGCCTAGCCCCCGGCGAGAGGATCTACGCGGCGCGGCTGGTGGAGAGAACCCTCTACCTAGTCGCCTATAGGCAGGTGGACCCGCTCTTCGCCATAGATCTCTCCGACGTCACGCAACCCAAGGTCCTCGGCTTCCTCAAGATCCCGGGCCTCCTGGAGTACCTACACCCCGTGGACGGCGGCAGGTTGCTGGGAGTCGGGACCTACGAGCAGGGCATCAAAATAGCGTTGTTCGATGTATCAAAGCCGACACAGCTCAGAGAGATCTCCAACATAACTGCCACGAACGTGCTCTCGCCGGTCCTCTACGACCACCACGCCTTCGCCTACAGCCCCAAGCTGAGGCTGGCCCTCATACCCGTGGCGAGCTGGCGCCCGGCGGGCTACGTCTTAGCCGTGGAGGTGGGCGACAGGCTGTCTCTAAGGGCCGTCATAAACGCCACAGCCCACAGGGCGTTTTTCGGGCGGGACGCCATATATCTAGTGGGCGGGGCCCAAATTTGGAAATACGCCGCAGACCTAAGGCAAGTAGCCACAACTGAACTCCGCTGAGCCGGGGACCTTCGGCGCATGCGTTTTTAACTACCACTTACAGCTCGTCGCAGAGTTGCCGCATCGGCGGCCGCGCCAGCCTGTGCAAGATTGCGGCGGCCGAGATGCCGATCATACGGCGCCTTCGCCCCAACAGGCGCTATGCCGCCGACATGGCGTGGAGCCGTGAACCGCCACAGCGCCAAGCCCTGGCGCAGCCCGACCGCCGCCACCGCGCCGGCGAATCCCGCGCATGACCCTTAAGCTCGCGGCGGGGCGCTCAGCCAGGCCGCTTCGTCAAGCTCGGCTTAAGCCTCCCGATATGCGGCCTGCCTCCCGCAGGCTCCCGCGGGCAAACTAGACCGGCGGCGGGCCTACCCCTCCGGCGGCTCCCTCGCCGGCCTCCTAGCCCTCTCGGCCAGGATCTTGAGGTACGTCTCGCGGAAGAGAGGGTCCTCCTCAAGCCGCCGCCAGACGTAGCGGTAGAAGTCGTTGATGAAGTTGAGGTAGGCCCTCCAGTAGTCTCTGTCGTTTTTAGCGGCGAGCTCCGCGAAAAGGCGGAGCACCTTGGCGTTGTGTGCTAGGTTTCTCCTACGCTCCTCCTCAGCCTCTCCAACGACGCCCCGAGTCTCCTCGCCCACGCCTCAAGCTCCTCCTGGTTTAAAATTCCTTTCGACTTGGCGAAGACGTAGAGGAAGACCGCGTCTTCGAAGTCTTTGTCGGAGCCGAGCCACAGCTTGTAGGCGATCTGGAGCTCCAGCGGCGACACGTATAGAACCTCCCCAGCTATGGAGACAGCAACCCTCCGGGCCAGGGCATAGCGCTGGTAGAAGCTCCGCGGCGGCTTCACTTCGAAGTTAGGCAGGACCGCGGGCGGCTTGTAGAACCTGACCGAGGCGTGTCTGAACTCGTAGGCTTCAAAGTTTGTGTTTCATTTAAAGGCGCCAGAGAGAGGTGGGTGGGACGCCAGCGCCAGGACGTAGAGGCCCATGGCGGCGAAGACCGCTAGGCCTATGGGGAGGGCCAGCTTCATCCACTCGCGGAACCCGATCTTCAGAACTGTTGCCAAGACTATGTTGGGGGCGTTGCCCGGTATGGTGAAGCCGCCGGAGATCACGAGAGAAATAAGGAAGCTCCTCAGCGCGTCTTCAGCCATCCCGGGCGCCACAAGCGCGGCGACCAGCGTGGCGTTGTCGGCGACGGCGGACAACATGCCGAAGACGTAGAGAGCCTCCTTCCCCAGCTCCGCCACGACGGCGGCGACGGGCTTGAAGAACTCGCCCAATATGGTCAAGGCGAATATGAAGATGAATATCCTCCCCGTCCTGAGGAGAACCTCCCGGAGCTCCGGCTCGTAGGGCTCCACCTCGGCCCCCGCCGCGTGGAGTCTCCTCAGGGTGAAATAGGCGTAGAGGGCGAAGAACGCCACCACGATGAACACCGCGTCGAAAAGCACATCCACGAGGTAGAAGAAGCCTTGCTTCAGCTTGGCGACCGCGATGGTGGAGAGAGGCTCGCCGATTGGGAGGAGCACCGCCCCTGCGCCTACGGCGAAGGCCCCGTACACAGCCGCCCGGGCCTTATAGCCGTGCGGCGCCTTGGCGAAGGCGAGGAGCTCCGCCAAAACCGCGGACGCCGCAATCGCCGACACCACGCCGCTGGAGAGGCCCAAGGCGAAGATCAGAAGCGCTAAGACGCCCGGCCTCGCCAACAGGTCGGCTTTCGCCGCCAGCTTGTGCCTAAGGAAGTAGAAAACCAGGCCTGCCGCCAGCACCACCTGGGTGATGCCCACCGGCACGTAGCCGATGCCGGGCTGATAAACCGCCAGCGGGTGGAGCAGGGCCTCCTCGACCAGCTGAGGGCTCCAGATACCCCCCAGGGTGGCCCCCGCCACCGCCATCGCCAGGAAAAACAGCTCCAGGTTGTGCTCCACCTTCTTCGAAATTATGGGAAGCACTATCAGCAACACCAGAAACGCCACTTGAAGCAGAGGCAACTCCATGACCCCCCCGGGGAAACGGCGTCAATATAAACATGACCCCAGCGCCTGCAGACGGCGTCAGAAGGAGCCGGAGGCCGCAGACAGCGACCCGCGCAGAACCTCAAGCGCCTTCTCGACGTCGTCGCTCCACTTGACGCGCCCCCTCAGCGCACCGACTCTCTCCGCCACCTCAGCCGCGAGCGCCAAGATGGCCCTAGCCGCCTCCTCCTTGGAGCGGTACTTAGACAGGGCCATGTCTGGATCCGGCCCGTGGTACTGGTAATCGTGGATGTTCAGCGCCCTCTCTGTCCAAGCCGACAAGCCGCCGTACCCCAAGCCCTCCAGCATAAGCGAAAGCGAAAACATCCGCGTCGTCGGGATCTTGGGGACTGCGGTGGACTCCAGCCATCTCCTCTCCTCTTCGCTTTTAGCAAGAGCCTTCAGCCTGTCGAGCTCAAGCCTGAGGAGAGCCGCCAGAAGCGCTTTCCAAGCCTGGAACGCCTTACATGCGGCGTTGCGCACAATCCCCCGCCCGAGGAACTCCAGGGCGAGCCCGGCCTTGGTCAAAGCCTCCAGAAGTCGAGCCTCCACATACGCCGCGTGAGACGGCTTCGGAAGCGGCCGGTCCAGAACCTCCACGGATACCATAAGCGCCCGGCCGTATCAGGATAAATACATTTCGGCGAAAGCTTTCAAATATGGCCTGCCGCATATGCGTGGACGCTTGGGACATAAAGCAAAAGGTAGAGACGAGACTCAAGGTGGCGCTGGCTGAGGCGGAGCTTGCCCTACGCTTCTTAGAAGAAGGACTTCACAGAAACGCAGCTGGGAAGGCGTTTCAGGCCTGGAAGGCGGCTCTCGCCGCGGCGGCCGCCTTAGCCCGCGATGAGATGCTTAGAAGATACAGGGGAAAGGTCGCGACTCGGGAAGGCGCCGAGGTGGAGCTGGCCGACTGGCTGATCGCCCTCATGCCCACGGGCAGGATGTGGGAGGTGGCCCGCGCCCTGCGGCAATCCTACGGCGACGAGGTCGTCCTCCTCACCGCCCTCGCCCTCAACCTACACGAGGTCCAGCACAACGGCCTAGACGAAAGCGGCGTCCTCAGCAAATACTCCACACTGCAACAAGTCGAAGAAGATGTAAAAGAGCTCGCGCAACGCACCGCCGAATTCGCAGAGGCCCTAAGACAACGCCTCAGCCTCAAGTAGCACCCATCCCTAACTTAACCACCCTCTTTAAGCGCCCTCCTTACGGCCTCCCTATGTATGGGGGTCTGCCAGGCCACATTTCTGCCTATGCCGAGTTCGGGATCCCTCTCGGGGGGCGGCTGGTCGGCCCAGAAGCTGTGCCTCCTGTCGTACATGTTGTATACGATTAAGTTCTTCGCCTCCAGCTCCCTTATCAGCTCCTCCGGCGCGCCGCCGGCCCAAAGCGCCTCCGGGTCCTCCACAGCCGCCTCAAGCCACCTCCCCCACCGCCTAACAAACTCCGCCGTCAACCCCTTCTCCCGCATCAACCGGAGAACCACCTCCTCAACACTCCACCTATTCTCATAGAGCCTCACGAGCATTCTCGGATTTCCGCTGGCCCACCGCCACGCCTCTTCGAAGGAGGCTTCAGCCCCGGCCACTTCGCATACAGCTACTGGAAGCCCTCCTTCGGCATGTTCCACATAGGCCGCAACACAGCCCAGAGGTGCCTCCGAATCTCCTCCTGCGTCACGCCTTCGCTTGTGGCGGCGAGGGCGACTACCCTCTCGTAGCCTCTCGGCGGGTACTCGACGAGGTTTAGCAGCTCTTTGACGTAGAAGCCAGCTTTTCCGATGCCGACTGCTTGAAACGCCTCGTCTACAAGTACCGCAACTCTCTACTTCCGCCGCCTAATCAGCTCCTCGACCGCCTCTACCGCCAGATACGTAAGCTTAACCTCCGCAACGCCGGAGACCTCAGACGCGGCCTCAGCAAGCTGTCTCAGAAACACCGTCTTCCCAAAGCCCTCCGGCCCAAACACGACGACGGGAAACCTCATGCTTCTCTCAGCCCACTCCGTTATCTGCGCAAGGGCGCGGTCCCTATCGACGAACTCGGTCTCGACGCCGGGCGCGATTTCAACCGTAATTCTCTTCACATCTTTCAGTGCGGGCATTAAATTATCTTTCCACCGACGGAAGCTATTGAGAGCCGCAGGTACGCCGAAGCTGACAACACCGATAGCCGAAGACGCTCCAGCGTCTTCAACGCGCCAAGGCCTCCCTCACCTCCCCCAGCGCCTTTTCCAACTCGTCGGTCCATTTAACGCGCCCTCTAAGGGCCTCTACCCGCCTAGCCACTTCTGCGGCGAGCCGCCGGGTGTACTCCGCCGCCTCCTCCCTGTTTCTGAACTTGGAAAGAACCATGTCCGGATCTGGACCGTGATATTGGTAGTCGTGTAGGTCAAGAGCTAGGGAGGTCCACGCCGCAACAGCTTCATGCCCTGCCTTCTCAAGCAGAAGCGAAAGAACAACCATCCTAGACGTGGGAACCCGCGGCACGGCCTTAGACTCAAGCCACCTCTTCTCTTCCTTGGTCCTGGCCAGGGCCTTCAGCCTCTCCAGCTCCAGCCGCAACAAGGCGGCTAAAAGCGCTTTCCAGGCTTGGAATGCCTTACACGCGGCGTTCCGCATCAACCCCTCCTCCAAGAAGCGAAGAGCGAGACGAGCCTCCATCAAAGCCTCCAAAAGCCTAGCCTCGATATAGCCCTCGTCAGAGGGCTTGGGAAGCGGCCTCTCCACAAGCTCGACAACCATGGAAACTTCTGCTGTTCTTTTTAAAAGTTAGATACCGCCGGACGCCGCGGCGGCATAACGTAAAAGGCCTTGCCTCTTCGTGTCTTTTTAGCTAGACAAGGAGCACACCGGCAATGACGCTTACCTCTCTACGTAAACCTGCGGCTCCGTCATATCACCCCAACGCAGTCACGTTGTACACCCTCAGCAGTCCGCCTCTGAACCCCACGTACTGCGGAGCGGCTGTGTATCTACAGCCGTATCTGGCTAATATCGTGCCGTATTGGTCGCGTATTATTATGTCGCCGAGGCCGCTGAGCGGTCTGAGCTCTACGTACATCGCCGCCGGCAGAGAGCCTAGCAGCGTAGACCCGCCGCCGCAAAGCGCCGTAAACGAGTTGCCGCTGGCAGAGACGCCGAATATCACATTCAACGAAGAGTCGAAGACGGCATACGTCCCCACGCCAGTGAAGTTAGCCACGTAAGTCAAGGCTCCTGCCACAAGCGCCCTATAGGCCGTGGCCGAGCCGGTAACCAGTAGGTAGTTGTAGGACTGCCACACGTAGCTACCAGCCGCGCTCCAGTCGCTGGGCGGGGGACATGCGCTGTATTGAATAGTCAAGTCGTCCCAATACACCCAGAAGTCGCCCCCCGTGCCGTCGCCGAAGTAGGAGGCGTCTACGGCTGTAAACGCCACCGCGGCTACCGCCCCTTGTTCGTACAGGGTGTAGCTCCACTGGTAGTTGCCGCCGCTGGCCATAGAGCCGGCGTTGACAACCACGAAGCGGGGGTCTGTGGCTGTGCACGTGCCTGCGCTGTCCACAGTGCAGACGTAGACTGGGTTCCCATTTGCGTCTCTAAAGAAGGCCGACACAATTGCGCCGGAATACGACGACGACACGTCGTATCGATATATGATGTACTCTTTGTCCACCTGCCCGTCGCCGTCTGTATCTACGCCTATGGAGAGATAAGCCACGTTGTTCTGACTGTCCTGGCCATCTCTCACATACCTCCCCCACGCCGAAACCGAAGTGCCGTAGGCAGGAACGGGGCTGGAGAGCCGGTAAACTGCAATCGCCGCGCCCCAGTCACTAGGCGGGTTGTTACTCGCGCCGTAGGCGTCGACCTCCGTAGCTAAAGAAGGCGGAGAGGTGGGACTTGTGCCAGGATCTATATACACTTGTGTGCGTTGCTGACCTCTGGTATACGTCTGGACGTTTGGAGGCAGGGCGCACGTCCCCGCCACCAAGTTATCCCACCAAGCCTTTGTGTCTCCCTTTGGCGAATACGCGCCAAAGGCCACTCCCACAACTACGCCGTAGTCGTAAATTTTTGAGATGGTCCACGTAACCCACTGCCCAGCGGGCGGCTGTTGAGAGGAGTACAACACAGAACTACATCTGACGCTGTAGCCGTAGATCCAAGAGGAGAGACATAGAGGATTATATCCGCCGACGGACATGTAGTACACAACCTCGACGTCTGGCTTCCCGTCGCTGTTTGTGTCTATGAAGAAGTTCAGCTGTAGATAGTCTGCGCCGGTTATTGCTCCTTGAAGGTTATATTGTATAGAGAAGCTCCTCGTTGCGGGCAGGCCGCCTATCCAACTTGAGAGGTTTAGGAAGGCGCCTCCATAGCCATTTTTACCCTCGGCATATACAGAAGGCGGGGGGTTGCCAAAATTTGTGTCTAGATACGCCGCGCTGCCCTTACTGGTTGTTATATACTTCAACGTCACATCGCCAAACCCCGTGGCGTTACAGTAGCGGCTGAAGCCGTCGAAAAGCTGAGACACACCGCAGGTGAAGGTCTGTTGGTAGAGCTTGGACATGGGCTGGGCCTTAAAATTAAGCAATGGGTAGGTGCACATCGTCGGCACGCTGGCGTTGGCAGATGCTACGTATCCAACGTCCGTCGTCGTTAACCACCTGAGGGGAGCAGGGAGGGCGACTGGGGGCCCTGGGCCTGGGGCGGAGTCGTTAAATTGTAAAAGGCCGCCGAGGTAGATGGAGTATAGGCCGGAGCCGGAGAAGCCCGTGCGCAGAAGCGAGAGGGACTGCGGCGACGCCGTGGGGGCCAGCGTCGCCGGCACGTAGTCCTCGGGCCAGCCGGGGAACACCTTCATGATGAGCGTCGTAACGTTGTAGCTTCCCGCAAGGGCCCAGCTGGCGGAGAGAAGCGGAAACAGCGACTTGTTGACGTAGACAAGAGTGGGGGGGCACGTCGGCGGAGGCCTCGCCACGGGCGCCCACCTCAACGTCGCGAGAGACTTGCGGTAGGCTAGTTGCAAGGCGCTGTAGCCCGGGTTGGCAACCGCCGTCCCGTTGCCCCACAATATCTTAAGCACAACCCAGCTGGGGGCCCCGGCGAAGCTGGGCTTGCCCACCACGCCTCGATACAGCGTGGCGGTGTAGCCGCCGCCGGTGTAGGTGGCTGTAATGTCAACCGCAATGTTCGTCTCATTGAACTCATTCAGCACAACGCATCGGTAGGTGGCGACGTAGATTGCCCTGGTCTCGCCTGGCTGGAGCGTGAGGGTGCCGCTTACCTGCCCGGCGTATAGGGAGCAGCTGAGGAGTTGCTTGTTGTACATCAGCGTGTAGGTGAAGTTTAGTGCTGTGTAGCCCGCGTTGGGGTTCGTGAAGCGTAGGTAGAGGTCGAAGAACACGCTCTGCCCGGTGCCGTTGACATACGCCACTGTCATGTTGCTCTCGGCCCAGGCCAAGACCCGCCCCACGCTCACCGGCACCTCCACGACGGCACCCGACGCCGTGACGACCCGGTACCGGAAGAACCCGCTGGAAGCGGGACACGGCACGACGGCGTAGCCCCCCTCAATCGCGTTGACGAGGCCCCGCGCCACAGGGGAAGCCCCGCTGAGCAGGACGTAGTACCGAGGCGCGTCGCCGGAGAAGTAGCCGACTCTGCACCTCCCGCCGTATGCCGTGAAGTTGCCCGGCTTAGAGGGCGTCCCGACGATGCTTGCGACGGGCTGGGAGGCGCTGGCGACCACCACGCCGTTGTAATACGCCGCGCCGGTTACATTCAGCGGCACCGGCGGGGCCCCCTGGACGTATAGGTAGGCGTCCGTGGCGTTGCAAGCAACAGCGCCCATGTCTACGGCCAGCGAGCCGCCGGGCGGGATGAGAAGAGGCTTATCCACACGAAGCGTAGAGGGTGCGCAGGCGAAGCCGGCGGCCGCCGGAGTCGCTGTGATGTTTGTCAAGAGGGCGTAGGCCCCGTTGGGGTTAACCAGCAGGGCCCGTATCTTAAATACAGCAGTTCTGTTGTAGTCGTTCACCACCGCGTTCGACCTGTCTGCAGAGAAAGACAGCGAGAGGTTGCCCACGGCGGCCAAGGCGACGTCTAAGCCGCCGTCTCTCCGCACGGCTCTGTAGGTGTAGAGCCCCAATCTGGCGGGGGGACAGGGAGGAGGCCCGGATCCGTTGTACACCACGTGACCCGTCCCGTTGGTCACAACATAGTATAGGTAGGGCCCGCCCGTCAAATTACATGTCTTCCCGTTGAAGCTTATGCCGACAGACGCGTCATGCGTGACGGCGGAGTATATGGCCTCTACGCCTTTCTGCGTGGCTTCGCGAAGTGCGTTGTAGAAGTAAAATACTGAAAACATCACCACGGCGAACGCCATAAGGAACACGACAAAGGCCGCCACCGTCGAGAGACCCCTCATGGCCTCCCCTCGACGACCTCCCCCCTAGGCCCCGTCAAGCGGTAGACCCAGCCGGGCCTGTAGCGGACAGCAGTGTCGTTGAAGCCCACCTGGCCGGGTTGTACACGCAGGTATATACTGCCCCTGTCGACCACGGCGCCGCCAGACACGGCGTAGACCGTATCAAATATGCATAAGGAGTTGCCCATGTTGTAGACGTAGATCCTCGCGTACCCGCTCCCATTCGCCACGGCCACCACCCGCGCCGCACACAGCGGCTTCGCGCCCTCAAGCACAAACTGGGACTGGGTGGGGCTATACACCACGTTGAAGAAAATCGACACGACGGCGGCCGCCAGTACAACAGTAATCAGCAGGAGGAGCACCGACGCCACAACCTCAGAAACCCCAAGCATGTAGATATCTACATTAAAAAAATATTTTGCTGTGCCGCCGCCGAGCCCCACTTTTGTCTGATGGATTTATATCCAGTATAGTATTTAGGGCACACCAGAGAATATTTTTAAATCTGGACAAAATAGAACCACATGAATACCAAAGCAAAAGGTCTTGAGCCAATAGTCGCCGCGGTGTTGCTGATAGTGGTGGCAGTGATAGGCGCGGTGCTGGTGTACCTCTGGTTCGCAGGCTACGTAACAAAAGCCACAAGCCAAGCCGAACAGATGGCAACCTCGGAGAAGCTAAAAATAGAAGCCGCTGCGATAAATACGGGCGCAAGAAAAGCTACCCTGTACATCCGCAACCTCGGCGGAGACAACGTGACTCTAGCCACTGCCTACATACTCAAGCCAGGCACCGTAAACCCACTCTGCGCAAATCAAACATTCACAATATACAAACCCGATTTAACGACGTCGGGAGCCGCCACCTTATACCCCGGCGCGTTGCAGAAAGTGGAGTTTAACGTAGGTGGTTGCGGTCTTCAATCTGGCTACGACTACGTGATTAAGCTTGTCACCCAGAAGGGCACCGAGTTCGCGGTTACGGTCACCGCCTCGTAAAAAAACTCCCTCCTTTTTCCCATGTCTATTTCTTTTTTCCGGGGTTTGGAGCTGGTCGTTGGTGCTCTTTTGCTTGTTGTTGTGGTGGTAGTTGGGGTCGTTCTTGTCTGGTTGTGGTTTTTAGGTTTCTTGGGGAAAGCGGCGTCTTCTGCGGAGCTTGCTCCGGATGTGTTGAAGATCGAGGGGGGCAACGTCACTAACGTGGGCGGGGGTGTGAGGGTTTTTCTGTGGATTCGTAATTTGGGTGGGAGCGCCGTGTTCCCGCGTACGGTGTATGTATACAAGTCCGGCGACGTCGTGTGTTTTGCCGATGGTCTTCCTTGGGTCGTGGGGCCGGGGCGTTTGGAGTATCTAGATGTTTGGATGCCGGTGGGACCGCCGTCTCACGTTGGTGGTGTGGTGGCTTGGTGTAGGGAGGCTGTTGTGCCTGGGGCGGTGTATGTGGTTAAGTTGGTGACTGCCCGCGGGGCGGAGGCGTCTGTTGTGGTTACTGCTAATTAATATGTGGCAGGTTTTTGGCGTGTTTGACTTGGTGTTTGTTGTGGGTGTGGCGGCGGGGTTGGCGTTGGCGTTGGTGGGGGCTGGGGCGTGGAGGAGGGCTGTGTATGTGTATAGGCTTGAGGGGCAGATTCCGCAGGTTTTGCGTGTGCTTTCTGACGCTGTTTCTGCGGGGCTTAGCTTGAAGGGGGCTGTGGAGTCTGCGGCGGCGTTGGCGCTTAGGCCGATGCGAGATGTGCTTAGGCGGGTTCTGTCGCTGGCTGAGGTGGGCGGGCTCACGGTGGAGGAGGCGCTGTGGAGGGTGGCTAGGGAGCTACCCTCGCCAAATTTCAGGAGGTTTGCGCTTATTGTGACGGAGGCGGCGCGTTCGGGGGCGAGGCTTCCGGAGGTGCTTGACGTGGCGGCGCGGAGCTTCGCCACGGTGGTGGAGTTCCGGCAGGCGGTGGCTTCTCAGCTCAGGCCCTACGTGGCTCTTTTCTACGCAGTGGTGGCCGTCTTCGCGGTGCTGGCCGACGTCCTGGTCTACATGCTTTTGCCGCAGCTCGCCCAGCTCACGGCCTCGGCCCCGACGCAACAAGGCGTCAGGCCGGTGGTTCTGGAGCGGGGGGATGTCCTCCGCGTTCTTTATATATCCGGCTTCGTAAGTGCCGTCGTGGGTGGGCTTATCGTGGGTAGGGTGGTGTACGGGGGCCCGCGGGCGGGCCTCGTGCATGCGGGCGCGGCGGCGATAATCCTGGCGGCGGGGCTATGGGCTCCGCAGTGGATGAAGTTCTGACGGTTCTAGACCAGTACGAGATCTCAGATCTCGTACATGCAGTAGTGTACGTCGATAGAGAGGGCTTTAGGCGGTATAGGGCTGTGGAGCCTCCGTTGAGTAGGGAAGAGGTGGAGACGTTGAGTAGGCTCAAGCGGGCTATTCAAAACGTGGGGGAGGTGCGGGACGGCGTTTTGAGGCTTGCGCGGGAGAGGCGGGCGGAGTACCTCGAGGAGCTGGCGAAGAGGGCGGTGGCCGAGTTTAAGATTAAGCTCGACGAGAGGACTTGGGGGAAGATGATATACTACCTGCGGCGGGACCTCCTGGGGTACGGGGTGCTTGACCCCCTGGTGCGGGACCCCTATATAGAGGACGTCCACGTGGACGGGGCTGGGCACGTCTACATATGGCACAGCCGGTGGGAGTCTCTTAAGACCAACGTAGTGCTGTCTCCCGACGACCTCGACGGCTACGTGCAGAGGTTTTCGGCGCTTGTTGGTAAGTCCGTGTCCTACGCGGACCCCATCTTGGAGGGGATGTTGCCAGAGGGTTTCCGGGTGGAGCTGGCGGCGCCGCCCATCTCCCCTAGGGGGCCTTCCTTCGTGATTAGGAAATACTTCGTGGTGCCCATCACGCTTGTGGATATGGTGAAGATGGGCACGATCTCGGCGGACGCCGTCGCCTACCTCTGGCTGATGCTGGACTACGGCCGCAACATCGTGATCGTGGGCCCAACCGGCGCGGGGAAGACCACCCTCCTAAACGCTCTGCTGTACCTGATCAGGCCGGATGCCAAGATCTTCACCATTGAGGACACGAGAGAGATCAACATAGTGCATGAACACTGGCAGGCCTTAGTCACGAGGCCGTCTAGGGCCGAGGGGGTTAAGGACGTTTCAGCCTTCGATCTGCTGGCCATAGCCATGAGGTCGCGGCCCGACTACGTGGTGGTGGGGGAGGTGAGGGGCGAGGAGGCGTACGTGTTGTTCCAAGCCTTCGGCTCGGGCCACTCCGGCGCCACTACGATACACGCCGAGACTATCGAAGATGCGGTGAGGCGCCTCTTGACACGGCCTATGAACGTGCCGCCGATGCTGGTCGGCCTCGCCCACGTCTTCGTGAGGATCATGAGGGTCAAGGTGGGGAACAGCATAGTGCGTAGAGTGGTGGAGATCGCCGAAAACATGGGCGTGGCGCGAGGCGGCAGACCCCGGCTCCACTACGTCTTCCGGTGGAACCTAGAGAAAGACGCGTTGGAGCCTGTAGAAGAGAGCAGACATTTGGAGGTCGTCGCGCGGACTCGTTTCGTCTCTCTGGAGTTCCTCAAGGCTGAGTATATGCGCAGGCAGAGGCTCATCGCCGCTATGGTGGAGCGGGGCTACTCCACGCCTTACGTCGTGGCGAAGATCTTCACGCAATACGCCCTGAACCCGGAGGCGGCGCTGGAGGCCGTCGAGGCGGGGCGGATATGAGGCTGTTCTACGAGCTGTACCGCCAAAGCGGGCTCGCCTTCTCGTACCGCAGATACACGGCGGCTCTCGTCGCCGCGCCGCTGGGGGCTGGGGCGGCGGCAGGCGTCGCTGGGCTCCTCCTGCTGGGGCCCTCTGGAGGCGCGGCCTTCGGCGCCATCGCGGCGTTGCTGACCTTCGCCGGCCTTGTCCTCTACCCAGTTCACCTAGTCACTGCGCGGCGCAGCCACTTTGAGAACAACTTCGTCTACACTCTGGGCGTCCTTCTGCCTCTTCTCGCGGCGGGGGTGCCCCTCGGCAGAGCCGTCACGAGGCTTGCCGAGGTGGAAGAAGATAAATACATCGCGAGGGAGCTGGCGCTGGCTGCGCGGGAGATGATCGTCATGGGGGCCACGCCGGAGGAGGCTCTGCAGAACAGCGCAGAGAGGACGCCGAGCCCCACCTACCGAGAGACTGTGGAGGTTTTGACAAAGGCGGCGAGGATTACGCAGAGGATAGACATAGTCCTCCTGGCCAGGCTGGACTGGGCCCTAAGGACGAAGCAAGTGAAGGCGCAGTCGCTGGTGAGGTCGCTCTCGCTTATGTTTGAAATCTTCGTAGTGGCGGTGATATTGCTCCCACTCATGGTTTACATAGTGGCGCTGTCCTTCAGCCCACTCGGCAATCTAGAGGTAGGGGGCCTCGGAATCGACCCCCTGACGTTGATGATACTAATGGGTCTAGTCTACACGCCGATTGTTGGGATCGTCTTCTACCTAATATTTGATTCCATGACAAATATATAGTTCGAATTAAATTCTAACTGTATAATATAATGGAAAATTTATAGAAGAGCAATTATTCTGCACTTATGTTTAGGCTACGGGGGGTTTCTCTTGTATATGGACCTCCAGGCGCCGGCAAGACGACCTTTGCCGCGTGGTACACCTACCACGTGGATGTTTTGGACGTAGTTGCGGCGGTGGCCGGCCAGGCGCCTCTAGTCGCTGTGGCAGTTGTGGTGCTGTATCTGCTTTTGAGCCGGGAGATACGGAACGAAGTTAGGCGGGTAGAGAGACGCATCGACAAGCTCGAAGAGCGGGTTGTCAGGCTGGAAGAACGTACATCAAAAATCGAGGAGCGGCTGGGCCGGGTGGAGGATGATGTGGCGGGGCTCAAGGGGAGGGTTGGGCGCTTAGAGGAGCGGATGGGGCGCGTGGAGGGGCAGGTGGGACGGCTCGTGAAGGCTTTCCAGATCTACAACTCGACGTTGTTGAAGGTGCTGTCCTCCAAGGGCGTGTTGACCGAGACGGAGGCCGAAGCACTTAGTAGCCATCTGCTGTAGGTGCCTCCCGCCAAGTCGAAGTATTTTACTGAGGAGGTGCGTCAGCGGCTTATCGAGATTTTGAAGGGAGTTAAGGAGGGGAGGTACGCGGCAACTGACGTGAAGAAGCTTAGGCGGATATCGGAGCTCATAGAGAGTGAGGGGTGGGAAAACAACCGGAGTCCTAGACTACAACCTCAAGCTTCAGATGCTCATCGCGATACTAGAGGGGAGGTTAATCGCGCGGGGGAGTGGCGCCCGGAGTGGGATCTGGAGGACTGGTAGTTGCAGATAACCATCTGGGTGTGTGTCAAGGGGAACCGACTACGGGTGCTTCACGGCGCCCCCTTCGGGGCTCTCCGCCGCCATGTATATATACTTGTGGGTTAAAGATCTGTGGCGCGCGTCTTGACGGTGTTGGCCCACGGCGACGCCGACGGGGTCAGCTCCGCCGCTGTGGTTAAGGCGGCGCTGGCCGGCGAGTACGAGGCGGTGAAGATATACTTCACCCATCCCATCGACTTGGCGAAGGATTTCGGGGAGTTCGCCGAGGGGGACGTCTACATCGTCGACGTGGCTATCGACGAGAAGACCGCCGAGGAGGTGCGGAGGGCGTTCCGGGGCTACGGGGGGAGGGTTGTGTATATAGACCACCACCCGCTCTCCGTGGACCTGCCGGGGGTCGAGGTGGTGCACGAGGTGGGGAGCTCGGCCTCTGAGCTCACATACCGCCACCTGGGGGGCAGACTGCCGCGGCTGTACAGCAGAGTTGCGCTGTATGGCGCCATCGGGGACTACCTAGACCACACGGAGTGGGTGGAGGAGGCGCTGGAGGTCTGGGACAGGAGGCTTGTGTACTTCGAGGCGGGGGTCCTCATGCAGGGGCTGGAGCGGGCGCGGAGGGACCACGAGTTCAAGCGGGCTGTGGTCGACCACCTGGCGGGGAACTCGCCGCCCTCGGCCATGGAGCGCCTCATGAAGCTCGCCGAGGAGCAGGCCAGGGTTAACGAGGAGCTGGTGGGCTGGGTGGCGAGAAACGCCTCTATGCACGGCGCGGTGGCGGTGGTGGTCAACCCGCCGGGGCCGCTGGGGCTCGCCGCGAACCTGGCGAGGGGGCTGACCGGGGCCGAGGTGGGCGTGGCGGCTGAGGAGCGGGGCGAGATATACGTGATGAGCCTCAGGTCGAGGAGGGCGGATCTGAACCAAGTCCTGAGGGACTTCGCGAGGAGATACGGCGTGTCGGGCGGGGGCCACCCCAACGCCGCCGGCGCGCGGATGCCGAAGCACTTGCTCAAAGCGTTGGTGGAGGAGCTCAACCGCCTGGCCGGCGGCTCCTAGCCGAGGAGCGCTCGGCGAAGCACCTAGCATCTACGGGCATTAAGCCGCCGGCGCACATCTTCGACCTAGTCTCTGTAGGGATAGATCGCCTGTATATTTACTTGGAAAGAGTCGAGAGTCCGAGCTCCTCGTCCAGCGCGCTGGCCCACAACGCGGCGTAGAGCGCCTCGTCCCTGACGACCAGCTCCCTGCCGGCCATGGCCCTCCTCAACAGCCAGGCCGGCGCGAAGTTCAGCGCGACGACGTCGACCGGCAGACCCACGAGGGAGGTGAGGCGGCTGGAGAGCTCCTCAGCATATACCGCGGCGTCTAGGAGATCCACCTCGCCTGAGAGATAAACCGCGACGTCCACATCCCTAAAGACCCCCATCCAAGAAGCTACCGAAGAGGAAGGCCAACGCCACCCTTTCCTCCTTCCACAACGCCTCGGCCAGCCTCCTTGCGACCTCCTCCCGCTCCCCAGGCCCCAGCTCGTACCACCTAATGGACATGCCGGAGGAACTGCCTCAGCGTCTCGAGGCCGCCCTCTTTCAGCTCTCTATACAGCCTGGCGTCGTCGACCTCCCAGTAGCGGTGCACCAACAGGTTCCTAAGGCCCGCGAACCTCCGCATCGCCGCGGCGAGATCCCGCGGGATGATTCCCCTCTCCCCAAGCAGCTCAAACACCTCGCCGAAGCTGGCCGGGCGGGCTCCCGTCCCCCGGAGGAGGATTAAACCGATCTGGACGGCGGCCTCCACGGCCCCGATCACGGCGTTATGGCGTACACAGCTTCATCGTCGTTTAAAAACTCGTCAAGTGGACGGTTCAGGATCTGCTCTATAAAACTCACCGAACGTTCAAGGTCCCTCAAGGCTCTTGACAGTCTCTCCGAATCCACGGCAATGGGGGGATTCAAGCCATATAACAATTGCGGCTTGATGGGCATAGATAGTGAAGTTGGTAGACATGTGTGTACTATGTTACGGTGTCTACACGGGTAAAGAGGGAGATGGTGGAGAGGGCGGGAGCTGGGGATAAACACTCAGTTTCTCCGAGAGAAGTTTGAGGTTAGGAGGGGGGAGGTCGGGGCGCTTAGGAGTGGGGTGCAGAGTCTAGGCGACGTTTTGAGGATCTACACGGATGAGGCGGTCAGACTCCGGGGGGATAGAGAGAGGTAACCTGTTTGACGCGTCGTATGTGGTGGCCATGCGGCGGATAGGCGCGGTTTGCTGAGGACAGAGAGGTGAGGTGAAAAGCGTCGCCGCTGGTCCCGGTGGTGAGCGTGGACGAGCTCTAGGCTTGTGCCGTGGTTGTGGCCGCCGTGCTCAGCTTGTTTATCGTGTCGTCGAGGGCGATGTACATGAGTATACAGCCCACTAGGGAGAGTATATTGCCGAAAAAGCCGTTGAGCAACAAGGCGATGTCTAGGACGAAGAGGATGTCCGCCGCCATATATAGGGAATTTTGATATCTGCTGTATAGCTTGAAGGCGCCAACCACGAAGGTCAGTATGTTGCCTATCCAGGCGATTACGGCGCCGATGAGGGGCACCCCCAAAGCTAGGGTGAGGCCGCTTACTACGGTACCCCCTATAGCCTCAGGGGAGGAGCCCGCCGCGGCGGACACCGCAGCTAGAACTATGAGCCCCAGCACCAATATGGCAAGCCCCACAAGCATGAAGGTGGTGCCTGTGTAGCTTATGCGGAACCCGTTGTCTACCTCTGAAAGCTGACGCACGCCGGGGCGGATCATCGCAAAGATTGTGTAGAGCATGATGCCAACGGCAATAATATAGAGGAGCCCCGCAAATGCGGCTACGATGCTTATAATCACGGCGATGAGGAGGTAGAGGAAGCCGCTTCCAAGCGTACTCAACGCCGATATCTCCACGTTCCGCGTCTCCACGCAATGTTAGAGAAGGCTCTATTTTAAGTTATAGGGTCTCTAATATGCTGTATATCTTGTCGTGTTCAACGGACCAGAGCGGAGATCCCGCGTCACTACGCACCTCATTCTTCTCTCTGTCTTGACGCATTCCATGTAGCCCCTCTACGCTAGGGCTCTGAAGATCTCACCCACTACCTGTTGCGAGACTTGTGCCTTTTTCGCAACTTCGCTGGGGTACAGCGAGATGGAGTTGCCCTGCGCCTCTGCAAAGGCCTCAGCTAAGACCGCGGCGAGGCGGCACAAGACGCCGCATCCCTGGGGAAACTTGCGGATCACGAAAAAACTAAAGCCTTAGATGTGGAAGGAAGAGGCCCAGTATTCCGTTGATTATCCAAATCAAAATAGCCAGCCCCAAAGCGCCTAGCCACTCCACGCCTTGGAGTCTGCGGAGGGCGTAGAGCCACACCACAAAGGCTATGAGGCCGCCGAGAAGCGGTATCCCGATCAGGGAGTGGAAAACCCAATATATCAAGGCCCCCACCAGAGCCGTCAAGGCGGCGCCTGCGAAATCCTCTCTTCTTTGCCTGCCTGGGAAGATCTTCAACGCCAGCCACACGGCGAAGGCGGAAACAAGCCAACCCACCACAAACCCCACCACTCCACCAACGCTGACCATGTACACCCGTGTTTTTACTATTTTTATACCTTAGGTCTATTGCCACGTTGTCTCTGTACTCTCGCCGATGATGCGGGCCCTCACCACGTCACCCGTGAGAAACACATAATGAGGGCTAGGCGGGGGGAAGACTTGAGGCGGCAATCCTCGCAGAGATAGACGTGGTCGGAGGGGAGGCCGCTTTCCCTTAGTCGCTGGGCTACTCTACGAGCCATGGACTCGGTGTATGGGAGCTCTCTGCCGCCGGCTGGTCGCGAAACAGCGTCTTAGTCTCATAGGGCTTGGGAACCGCCGCCGACTCAACCGTCATGACTCCCTCTGGGCACTTATCTACACATACGCCGCAGGCGACGCAAAGCGCCGGAGCTAGCCTCAATTCATGTCCTCTCAGAGGCGGGGCGTTTGTGGGACATACGCGAACTTATATGTTAAATTCCACTAAAAGCGAGAAATCGATAGCCAAGCGATGTAGGTATACATATATATTAAATGCGCCCCGGTATATTGCATGTTTAGGGACTTGTGGCTAAGCTACGGCAAAAACTATTACGTCAACGATAAGCCGCTTCAATTTTTTCTAGACGCTCTTAAATTCCAAGGAGATGAAGACTTGTCCTCGCTGGGGGCCTACGTCTCTACTAAAATGATGGAGGAGGCCTACTACGTAGATCACTACGCAAGACCAGTTCTCAGGCGGTGGAGCGCCCTAGGCCAAGAGATAAACTATGTACAAACCTCGCCCAGCCACCTCCAGACGCTTTACGACCTCTTGAAGTTCGGCGTGGTCTCTAAAACCTTGACTAGGGAGAGAGATTTGATGTACCACTTCGTCTCGGGGTATCTCATCTCAGACGCCGGCTTCTTCTGCACCATTACTCTCACGGAGCAAACCGCCTACGGCCTCGCCAAGTATGGAGACGACGAGGCGAAAGCCCTCTACCTCCCCAACTTCCTAAAGAGAGACCGGCCTTGGATGGGCGCCACCTTCTACACGGAGGTCCAGGCCGGCAGCGACCTCGGCGGGTTGGAGACAGCCGCCGAAAGAGTCACCGAGAGGCTGTGGAGACTCCGCGGCGTTAAGTACTTCACAAGTAACGTGGGGCTGGCAGACGCGGCTATCATAACGGCGAAGCCTACGCCGCCGCGGCCGGGGGCCAAGGGCATAGCCGCCTTTTTTGCGCCAGCCCACCGCGCCGGGGGGAGGCCCAACTGGAGGATACTCAGGCTCAAGGACAAATTAGGCACAATCACAGTGCCCACGGGCGAGGTGGAGCTGGTAGACACAGAGGCCTACCTTCTAGGCGCCGCTGAGACCGGGATATACATCGCCCTTGAGATACTCACCATCGCGAGGATCGACAACTCCACCGCGGGGTTGGGCTTAGCGAGGAAGACGTTGTGGGAGGCGTATCTATACGGAAACGAGAGAAAGACATTCGGCAGAAGACTTGTGGAACATCCCCTTTATCTACGGGATCTTGTGGAGATGGAGGCCAGACTCCAGGCCGTCCTCCTCTTAACTCTCGCCGCGGCTAAATCCTTCAGCGACGTGGCGCCGGGTGAGAGGCCGCCATATGGCCAAGCCTATCACTACGCCCGACTCCTTACGCATATCGTTAAGAACATGGCGGCCTGGGTCTCCATAGATGTGACGAGGTACTCCATGGAGCTTATGGGCGGCATCGGCTTCTTAGAGGAGTACCCTATGGCTAAGCTACATAGAGACGCCTTGGTGACCGCCATATGGGAAGGCACTAGCAACATCCAGGCGTTGGACATGGCCGAGGCGTTTTATAGAAAAGAGGCGGGAAAGACTCTCTTTGAGGAGCTGGCCAGCCGGATCTCTAGAATCCGCGACGACGAGGTTAGACGTAAGCTGGTAGCCGCCTTGGAGGAGGCTAGGGAGGAGGCGGCCGCGGCGTTGAGAGACGGCGTGGAGCTCCACGCCAAGAGGCTACTGACCCAGATGGGTACCTTAGCCGCGGCCGCTCTATATAGGGAGTGGGCAGAGTCTACACAAGAGGAGTGGACAGACGCCATGAGTAAGATTTACGTCAACGTGGAGCTTTTGAAAAGAGACGTGGAGTCGGCGCTTGTGAAAAAAGCTAGCTATGGACTTCTCTGGATGTCGGACTAAAGCCGTCCTAGCAACAACTGCCCCGAGTCCACCACGACGACCTGCCCCGTGATGGTGGGGATTTTCACCAACATCCACACGACCTCAGCCACGTCTTCAGGCGTCACAATTCTCTCAAGAAGGGTATACCGCTTCGCGAACTCCTCCTCACCAACGCCAAGGAGGTTGAGTAGAGTGTCGCCCATCTTCGTCTTCACCACGCCGGGGGCAACCGCGTTCACTCTTATCCGGGGGGCGAGCTCCACCGCCAAAGCCTGTGTGAGGTTTATAACAGCCGCCTTGGCGGCGCTGTATATGGAGAGACCCAAAGGTTTAATGCCCGCAACTGCAGGGTTTCGTCGTCGCGATGTCCCGCCGGAGGGACTCCACGACGAAGGCGAATCCGATGTCCGCCCAACCAGAGAAGGGCCTTAGGACCTAGCCGTGGCCGACGCCTCTCTCGCAACCTCGCCGTCGATGGGGACCTTGACCTGGACATATTTCTCCCTGGGGCCAACCCCATAATTCGCTCCGTAAATCCAGCCCAAAAGCCAGCCCGCGAGCCCCGGCTCAGGCTGCCGGCAGATAGTCATAGACCTTGTCGAGCTGGCCGGAGGGCCGTGGAGGCGGCCAGCCGTTGGGGGCCGGATCCGGCGGGACGGCCCTATTTCTCCTCGACCACGTAGTTTCTGAGCCGTCCGATCCTTTCCACCTCGGCTTCCACCACGTCGCCTCCCTTTAGGAATTTGCCCTTGGGGAACCCCACGCCGGGCGGCGTGCCGGTGAATATCAGGTCGCCGGGCTTCAGGGTTATCCCCTGGGAGGCCCAGTGGATCAGCTGCTGGACGTTGAAGATGAGCTCGGAGGTGTTGCCCTCCTGCTCCAGCTGTCCGTTGACCCACAGCCTGAGCCCCAGCCTGTTGGGATCCGGCACCTCGTCCCTAGTCACGACGTAGGGCCCCACAGGCGCCGCCGTGTCCATGGACTTGCCCCATATCCAGTTGAAGCCGTACTGGGTCGCCGGGTACTGCCAGTCTCTAAGCGATATGTCGTTGCCCACCGTGTAGCCGAAGACGTGGTCGAGGGCCTTCTCCGGCTGTATGTACTTGCCGGGGCGCCCCATCACCACCACCAGCTCCACCTCCCAGTCCATCTTCTCCACGACCCTGTGTTTAACCACGGGCTGCTCGTGCCCCACCAGGGCGTTTGGGAGCTTGGGGAAGAGGTAGGGCCTCGGCGGCGGCTCGTGGCCCATCTCCTTGCCGTGCGACCTGTAGTTGACGGCCACAGCGAGGATCTTCTCGGGGTTCGGGACGGGGGGCTCCCAGGCGATCTCCCCCACGTCGAGCTTAGCCTCCTCAGGCGCCTCCCTCGAGAGGCGCTCGACGACCTCCAGCGCCGGCCTCCCGACCGCTATGAGCTTCCTCATGTCGTAGAGGAAGTCCGGCGCCTCGTAGGCATCGTACGCCAGCCTATACGCCTTGGGCAGGTCCAGTACCGAGCCGTCGAGGAAAAGCCCCACCCTCCTCACCTCGCCGAGCCTGAACGTCAACAGCTTCATAAGGCGCCTCTCCCACCCGCTTAAAAACCTTCTCCGACAGGCGCCTACGTGCGGGCGGCCCGGACCACGCCGCCGAGCGGGCGGATCCGCCCATGCCTCCCGGACGCCGCCCGACGCCCCCTCGGAGCCCCGGCCCTGCCTACGCCGCATCCCCGCGCGGCTGAGGCCCGGCGTCGCGTCTCGATCGGCCGCCGAGGCCGGCCCAAATTTAAGACGGGAAATCGAGGACTACATGGACTGCAGGGTGATAAAGATGGATAGGCCGTGGCCGCCCAACCAGGTCCGTGCGCGCCGTTTCGTCGTCTACGACGTGTTCGACCCGCCGGACATACCCTTCGAGAGGCATGTGATACGCGTGGCAGGGCTTGTGGAGAGGCCTCTGGAGATACCACTCAGAGAACTCGCCGATCGCTACGGTTGCGTGGACCTCGTCGCCCCCTTCCACTGCGTGACGGGGTGGTCCGTGGAGAGGGTGACGTGGAGAGGCGTCCAGACCAAGGCCCTCCTCGAGGAGGCTAGGCCGTACGGCCCCTACGCCCTCGCGTGGGGCGCCGACGGCTACAACGCATCTCTGCCGATGGAGGCCCTCATGGAGGAGACGTCGATAATCGCCTGGGCCATGGACGGCGAGCCTCTGCCCAGGAAACACGGCGCCCCCGCCAGGCTGGTCGTGCCCACCCGCTACGGGTGGAAGAGCGTCAAGTACTTCGGCGCGTTGGAGGTCCTCGAGGAGCCCGCCCCCGGCTACTGGGAGATGCAGGGCTATTCGCTCAACGCGGACCCCTGGCTCGAGGAGAGGTTCGACTTCGGAAGGCCCCAGATGAGGGGCCGTCGGACCTCCTTCTAGGGCAACGCGCCGTCTAATCCGCGGCCTGAAGGGCGTCGGAAGACGGGGGCGCCGCCGCGACGGGGCGCGTTGGGCGTCCGCCCGGGTCTGGATAACCGGCCGCGCCTCGACAAGAATATATTTACGGGACGTCATGGTTGTATGAAGTTGAGCCAAGGCGCTAAGTGGGGCGCCGTAGCTGGGCTCATCGGCGGGGCTATCTCGGCCCTAGAGCTGTATATATATCGAGATGAGCTCTATAGAGCTGCATACGAGGCTGTGGCCTCCGCCGCCCAGTCGAGCGGCGCCGCGCTGACCCAACAGCAACTGCAACAAATAGCCCAGCTCTCGGTATCGGCGGCCTACGTGGCTGCGGTCGTTGGGAGCTTGGTGTGGCTGGTCATCATAGGCCTCATAATGGCCGCCGTCTGGGACAGGCTGAGGCTTCCCTGGTACTCCAAGGGCGCCATATTCGGCATCGTCCTCGTCTTGCTCAATCTGGCCGTAGGGCGTCCCCCTGCGTCGGCTCTGGCGATCGTCGGCGTCGCCACGAACTTCCTCATGCCTCTGCTGCTCGCCTGGCTCTTGAGCGGAGCCGAGAGGCCGGCGGAGCCCGCGGCCGGTAGGTAAAACGTTTTATGTATCGTACGGCGACTCGCCATGACGCAAGCGACTTCCAAGCCGGCCTGCGCCGCGATCCCCCAGGCGCGCGGCCGGCCCCCGGAGGCATGAGGACGGTCTCGCTGGCGCTGGCGTCTAGATCCTACGCCGACGAGGGCATGGTGCAGATGCTGATGGCGGTCCCCGGCATATATAACGCCTATATAGACGGCGGCCGCGTCGTCCTCGAGATCGACGAGGCGGCCATACAGCCCGCCGAGGCCGTCAGAAGGGTGATGGATCTGGGCTACGAGGTCGTCTTGCCCCACTACGTCTTCTCGGTGGGGCGCGGCGACCCGTGGAGGGTCAAGGAGCTGGTCGAGGGCGATCTGCCTCCCTACGTCGTAGCGGCGACCTTCGACGTGGATACGCGGCTGGCCTACGTGGCGGCTCTGCCCGACGTGGGGCCCGAGGACGCCGGCCGGTACCTAGCCGAGAGGGGGCTCCGCGCAGAGCTGGTGGACTCCTACCGGAAGCCCATAAGGCTCAGCTTCGGCTAGCGCGTCAGCCTTAAATCCACTTTATATCCTTTGCGTGGATGAGGTCAAGGTCGGCATACTGGAGCTCCTCCGAAGGAGGGGGCCTCTGCCCATCTACAGAATCGCCAAGGAGCTGGGCTTGAGCTACGGCGCCGCCCAGTGGCACGTCTTCTACCTGGAGCGGGAGGGGCTTGTCAGCACCTATAGGAGCGGCAACAGGCGCTACGCCGCGATAAGCCCCGCCGCCGACGCGCTTAAGATAATCAAGGTCGAGGACGTGTTGAGGGACGTGATGCTGTCCCTGCGGGCCTACGGCGTGATGCCCGACATGACGGTCCACGAGGCCATCCAGGTCCTCTCGGGGAGGGCGCCGCACCTCGCCGAGGTGATAAAGCGGATGGCCGAGGAGAGATACAGGAGGGAAGGGGAGAGGGAAAACAATAATTAGGGCGCATATTCTGCCATGGCCGTCGAGGTTGTGGTGCACCACACCTGTTCCTCCAGCTGGAAGCTGTACAGAGACGCGAAGGCGAGGGGGCTCCAGGCGAGGTTCGTCCCCGCGTCCCTGGCGGACCTCCGGCGGGCCGTCCTGGGGATACCCGCCGTGTTTGCAGACGGGCGGCTGGTGCTGTACGACCCGGTGACGGCGGACGACCTAGAGGCCCTGCTGAAGGGCTCCGCCGGGCGGGATCTGCCGGTGGATGAGACCATACAGAACTTCGTGACTGGCGTGGTGTACAACCAGGCCCTCCTCTCGCTCGCCCTCCTCCACAAATCCTTCAAGCCCATACTGGCCGATAGGGAGGTCGCGGAGGTCCTCACCAGGGCGCGTTTCCACGGGGCGCCGGAGGCCGCGGAGGCCGCGGCCCGGGAGATCTCGAGGCGCGACGCCCAGCTGTTCTCCGAATATAGGGAGAAGATGCTCCGGGCCCTGGCCTACGGCCTCGTCAGAGAGCTCTACTGGCTCGGCGTAAGCCCCTCCAACGTGGACGCGGAGCGCGCGGCCATGTGGATAATGGCCAAGGCCACCGTCGGCAGAATAGGGTTGCAGTACCCCAGGCCGCATGTGGATAGGGATATCGCCGAGGCCGTCGCGGCTATACTCAAGGAGAGAGGCGAGCACTACCTGGAGAAGATAGCCGAGGAGCAGGCCGCCATATCCTCCGACCGCGACTTCCTCTCCCTCTTCGGCTGACGCCGCACTCCTCCCTCGCCGGTCCGGACGGCTCCGACGGGACCTGCGGCGGTTAGGCCTCCGGCCGACGGAATCGCGACGGGCCGGGGAGACGCTAACGCCCGGCCAAGGGCTTCGCCAGCTCGAGGATCTTGGCGTAGTGGTCCTTGGCCTTCACGGCGGCGCTCGCTAGAAGGACGCCCTTGGTGCCGAGCCTCAAGGCGGCCTCCACGTCCTCCCCCGACTCTATCCCGGCGCCCGTGATCACGGCGACCTCGGGGAAGTGCCTCCTGACAAGCTCCACGGTCTCCACGATCGCCTCGGGCTTATACCTGGAGACCGCCCTCCCCGTCCCGATGAGCTCGGGCGGCTCGACCGCGACGGCGTGAGGCCCCAGAGCCGCCGCGGCCAGGCTGGTCCTCGGGTCGGGCGCGCACGCCACCACGTCGAGCCCCACGCCCCTCGCCCTGGCTATAAGCCCCGCGAGGTCGTTCAGGCGCAGCGGCGCCTCGCTGTGGTTCAAGATGAGGCCCGAGGCCCCGGCCTCCTTCACGTTGTCGACCGCCACATGGGCCGTGCGGGCGCCTGGCGACTCCGCGTCGGCGCCCTGGGCGTAGACAGGTATCTCCACGGACTGGGCCACGAGGGCCAGCTCCAGATGGCCCGGCGCCACCGCTATATTCACCCCCAGCTCCTTCGCCACGCGCTCCGCGGCCTTGGCTATATCGAGCGCCTTGCGCCCGGCCGCCTCGCTGTACGCCTTGAAGTTTATTATCAAGATCGGCAGATCCATAGCCGGGGAAACGCGACGCGATTTAAACTTGCTCCCCCGCGGCTCGACTAAGCGGCGGGGGTCGACGCGACGAGGCCGTCAAACGGCCGAATCCTAGGCAGGCCGGCAACATATAGGTGTAGCTGGCGTATGGATCAAGAGGGGCCACGGCCCCGGCCGCCGGCGCCGGTTTAGCCGGCGACACCGGGCGGGTTGCCCCGTCCGACGCCGCCGGTTTATCCCCCCTCGCCTCCGCGGCTGGGCCGCGAAGGCTTAGGCCGGAGGCGGTCGAGGTCGTGGCTGTATTTCTAATGTCTCAGTCTTTATAAGGAATAAACATAATATTTAGATATCATCATAGTTCTCGAGAGTCTTATAGCTGTCAATCAGCGATTTTTCGATGACATAGGCCGCCTATGCCGAGGCCGCGAAGACGCCGACCTTGCGGCAGGCCGCCGGATCCGCTGACCGGGTCGCCGCCACGGCCGCTGGACCGGCTAGAAATCTAGGTATTCGTCAAATATTCTGTCGAGCTCAGCGGCGGCCTTCATGCCCCTCTCGGTCAGCATGACGACGCCGTTCCTCTCGGCCACCAGCCCCCTTTCCTCCAGAAAGGAGAGGTACTGGAGAAACCGCGGATAGGAGAGGCGGCTTCTGTAGTACAGCGACGTCCTCTTGGCCGGCCCCTCCAGAAGCGCCAGGAGTATTCTGGCTATTACGTCAATATCGTATTTAGCCATGCCTCGAGCCTCCTCCTCGCCGCCAGATATCTATAGACGCCTATGGCGCCTGGCGTGCCGAGGGCCAGCATCGGCGGGCCGGCCGCCAGAGCCGCCGCGGCCGAGCCGGCGAGAAGGGACGCCGAGGCGTAGAGCAGAGCCCTCAGCCTCCCCGCCTTGCAGGCCCTGCCCCTACAGAGGGCCGAATAGGCGGAGAGAGCCAGCAGGAGGCCCGACGCCGCGCCCAGTACCTCGGCGGCGACCGTCCGAGGCGCCGGAGCGGGGGGTTGCGCGGGCGCTGCGACCGCGGCGATGGGGATCTCCTCAGGCAGGCCGGCCGCCCCGCCGATGCCGGCCGCCGGGGTCTCCACAGCAGGGTTGGCTGCCGGGGCCTCCGTAGCCGGGGCGCCGTACAGCCGGCGCAGGTCGAGGGGCAAGTAGAGATATCCCGAGGTTCCGTTGATGTAGACCTTGTAGACGAACCACGTGGAGTTGACCCTCGCCGAGGAGTTCAGGAGCACCACTATCTGGGGCGCCGTCTGCGGCCTTGCGGGGATGTAGGCGGCCGTCGGCCGGAGGGGCGCGGCGCCGTGGAGCTGCGAGGCCAGCTCCAGAGCGGCCGCCAGCAACGCGACGGCCGCGAAGGTGAAGACGAGGTAGAAAAGCTTCATGGAGAGCCGGCGGCCTAGCTATTTAGGCTTAACTGCCCTATTTCGGCGAAGGTCGAGTTGTAGGCGCCTATCCACCCGGGCCCCACCAGGTAGTAGACGTTCCCTATGTATAGGGCCCTCGACGCGTAGACGCCCTCCACCACCGCCTCCACGCCCAGCCTCCCGCCCTCGACCGACAGCACCAGCACGAGGGGCCTCGGCGCGTAGACGGGCAGAATCGCCACGCCGGCGTCGGATCTGTAGAGAAACGCGTGGTAGTCCAACATCACGGGGCTGCGGGCGTTTGTCACCGTGACGTTGGAGACCGCGGCAGGCGCCGCCGGGCTAGACACGTTGTACAGCAGGACCTGGACCTCGCCGCCCCAGAAGAACGGCAGGCCCGCCCCCGCCGCCACGCCCAGGAGGAGGCCGGGCCCGACGGGGTGCAGATAGTCCGTGAAGACGGGCGCCTTCAGGAAGCCGAGCACCTGCGGCCTCGCGGGGTCCGTCACGTTTATCGCGTAGAGGGGATCTACGGCGCGGTACGTGACCAGGTAGTAGATCCCGCCGATGAGCCTCCCCGCGTGGACCTCCTCGCCGGGGGCCAGGCCGGCGACCTCGGCCACGACGGAGAGCGAGTCCGCGTTGGCGACGTAGAGCGATACGTTGCCCTCCTCCACGGCCACGTGCAAGTAGGGGCACCGACAGCCGCCGATAGAGGGGACGGAGCCCCACGGCCTCCCGTCGACGTATATGGTGGAGTTCGGCGGTCTGATGAACATCGGGCAGAAACAAGGAGACGGGACCGCCTTCGCCGAGGCCTCCGTGGCCGCCAGGATCAGATATCCGCCGCGTTGAGCCACGGCGAACTGGTCGGTCAAGAGGCCGGGCACCTCGCCCACCGCGGCCACCCCAAGCGACAGTCCGTCCACGGCTATCTCGTACACCGTGGTGTTCACGGGCGCGGAGAGGCCGATGAGGGCGGAGGCGGCGCGGCTCCTCGACAGCGCGCTGTAGAGCCCGAGGTAGTCGCCGTTCTCGATGTAGCCCCTCAGCTCCTCCCACAGGCCCTCCGGCAGGCGCGACCTCCCCGCCTCGACGATGTCGGCCAGCATCTGGAGCCCGTCGGGCCTTTGGAACAGATAGAGGCGGTCGCCGTACATGAAGACCCTGTAGATATCGCCGGCGGCCAGCGCGGTGTAGTTGAACCTGCCCGACGACATATCCACGGCCACCACCGCCACTACGCCGGCGGGGGTCGGCGAGACGCCGGGGAGCTCGCCCAGCGCGGTCCCGTTGACCAGATAGAGCGGGGTCAAGGGAGACGAGACCACCACGTAGGCGTAGCTGCCCTCTAGCCTGGCGCCGAGGGGCCTCCCCTCTATCTGGAACCTGGCGACGGGCCTCAGGCCGCCGTCGGCCGACAGCAGGACCAGGCCCGTGGCGGCTCCGTTGGACCAGATGGCCAAGACGCGGCCCTCCGCGGCCAGCAGCTGGCACTGGCCGCCGCCCACGGCGTACCACCCCTCGATCTTAAGCCCCGGCGTGATCAGATACAGAACCCCGCCGTAGCATAGATATATCCAGCGCCCGTCGGTCTTCACGAAATCCCCCTCGTCTATCCCCTCGACCTGCACGTTAGTGGAGGAGTACTGGGCCGAGGCCGCCTGCGCAGGCGGCGACTCGACAGCCGCCGTCGTCACCGGGCCCTCGATGGGCGGCATCGTCGGGATGGGCATCGCCTGTCCGGCTGCAGCTACTGCAGGCGCGGGCTGGACGCCGGCGAGGGCCGAGGCGGCCTCCGTGAGGTTCACCATGACGAGGCCTATGGCCCGCTGGGCAGATCCTCCCGAGCTTCCGGCGCCCGTCTGCTGATGGGCCGGGGCTCCGAGGCCTTGGAACCCGCCGCCGAGCGCGAGGATCGCCGCAACGGCCAACGCCAGCGCTATCCCGAGGACTTTCAGTCGACTCATGGCAGCGACGTCCCAGCCGCCATATAAACCCGATGTATTCAGAGTAGATCTCCAGGACAAGCCCAGCTTTGAATTATGGAAAATTCAATGCCGTAGAGACATGCGGAGCCGCTCGGCCTCTACCCCGCGACATGCGTCGAGGTGTCACGGCCGCCTGCGGCTACGCCGGGAATGCAGCGCTCCGTCGGGCGCGTCGGCGGATCCGCGGCGGGGGCCGGCCCCTCGACGTCTGCCGACGGCCAGCCAGGCGATGAGGGCTGCTGCGATCGCCGCGGTCCCGGCCAGGGCGTACGCCAGGCCGTGTCCGCCAGCCGCCTTTGAGGTCTGGGGCTGGGTGGACGTGGCCGCTTCGGCTGCCGCGGTGGCGGTGGAGGTCGTCGCGGTGGAGGTCTGCGTGGCGGCCGTCTGCGGAGCCGCCGTAGTCGCCGTGGCGTTGCTGATCAGCGTGGCGCTGGCCGTCGCGTTGCCGAAGGGGGTGGACACCAGGAGGACGAAGGTGTAGTTGCCCGGCTTCGACATCTCGTAGGCGGCCGTCCCTCGGGGCGCCACGGGCCTCTCCGCGGCAAGGGCCCCGTTGATGTAGACCAGGAGCGTCGTCGACGTCACGTTGTACTCCTCGGGGTACGGGACCGACCAGGCGACGCTCGCGATCGGGCCCGAGGCCGAGGCCGATATGGACGGCTTGGCCGGCGTCGTCGGGACCACCGCAACCCATATGGACCCGCTGTGGTTGGCCACCGACTCGACGGCGACATAGAGGAAGCCGCCTGCGCAGGCGGCGCCGACCGACCGCACGGCGCCGGGCACGGCGAAGTTCCTCAGGCTGAGCCCGCCCGGGGACAGCCCCGCGTACTGGGCCTCGACCCGCCTGGCCGAGCCGTCGGGGCCCACCACGGCGTAGGTCCCGTTGGCGAAGACCGCCATCGCGCCGCCGCGGTATGCGCCGTTGAGGCCGGCGAGCCCGGGCTCGCGGAGCGACAGGCGGCTGCCGTTGGGGTATATCACGACCAGGCGGGACGACGCGTAGGTGGGGTCTGGGGCCGGCTGCCAGACGGCGTAGATCAGCCTCCCGTCGCTGGCGTAGGCCAGGACGACCCCTCCCGAGATCAAGCCGACGGGGGCGCTCCAGCCGGCCGCCGAGAGGATCGACATCTCCAGCGAGGAGGATCCGGCGGGCCCCAGCTCGATCCACAGCATGGCGAGGGAGCCGTTGGACAGCTGAAAGACGTAGGGCGAGGCCGCGGGCCCGCCGGTCCGCGGAGCCGGCGCCACGGCGTAGCTGGGCCCCGAGAGGACCAGGCCGGAGAGCACCGGCCCGTTGCCCAGCGCCGTGTAGTACAGATAGGCGGAGCCCCCAAGGGCCGCTATGGACATGCCGTAGCCCTGGGGGAGCCCGACCGCCACGGGCCCCGACCAGAAGGCGGCGAGGCCGGGGGCCGCCAACAGGAGGAGCGCGGCGAGCGCCCTCATATCTGTCCGGGCCTCCCGGACGCCGCGAAGTACATATCGGCCAGCTCCCTCCTGTCCGGGGGCCTTCCGTTAGACGCGAAGAAGTTCAGGAGAAGCCCCTTGAGGATCTCCCACTCGTCCTGCCCTATGGGATAGGCGCCGAAGGGCGTCCTCAGCTCGCCGCCCCGCGCCTCCACCTCGAAGTCGCCTATCTTGACCCGGTCCTCGCCTACGGACAGCTCGACGCCCAGAGAAGCCGCCTTACGTCTGGCGTTTTCCGCCACGTTGGGCGTGGAGTCCTCCCCGAACCTGTGTTTATCCCGCTGGTCTATGACGGACATGGAGGCATCTGGAACATCCCTAAAAAGGTTGACGGCGGATGGCCGGACGGCGCCAAACCTCGAAGGACGGCCGATCGGGGCGGTCGAACTCCGTCGGCCGTACCGCGGCAACGCCGGCTCTTCCTCATGCCGCCGGACGGCCCCTACGGCCTGTGCGTCGAGGCGCCGCGGCGGCGTACAATCGATAAAAAGGCGTATTGGCGCGGAGATATGGAGGAGCTGATGTACAGGGCCGTGGACTACGGCCTGTCCCTCGGGGCTAAGTACGTGGAGGTCAGGTTCCAGTCCGACGCGGGCCGGTGGGCCGGCTTCCGCAACGGCCAGTTCGAGTTCTCGGGCTCGGCGCTGTCTTCGGGCTTCGCGGTGAGGGCCGTGGCGGAGGGGGGCCTCGGCTTCGCTGCCACCGCCAGGCAGGGCCTGCAGGACCTCCTCGCGGCAGTCGAGAGGGCGCTCAAGCTCGCCAGAGCCGCCGGGAGGCTGAGGAGGAGGCCCGTGGAGCTTTCGGAGGAGAGGCCGGCGGTCGTGCGGTACGAGCTCCCCCCGATAGAGCTGGATCTGGAGCGCTATCTGGCCGATCTCGATTCCCGGGTCGACAGGAGGGTCGCCGTGAGGCGGTTCTTCGGGGGCGTCTGGACCACGGAGAAGCGGATAGTGACGAGCGACGGCGCCGACGTGCACAGCAAGGTGCCTCGGGTCTTCGTGTTCGGCGTCTTGATAGGGCACGAGCCGTCGAGGGGGAGCCTCCAGAGGGAGGTCTCGGCTGGAGGCACGTCGGCAAGATCGCTTGAGGGCTTCGGCGAGTTCGTGGAGGGGGAGTCCAAGAAGGTAGTGGAGCTTCTGGAGAGGGCGCGGCCGGCGCCGCCGGGCAGATACGACCTCGTGTTCTCCCCCGAGATGGCGGGCATATTCGTCCACGAGTCGGTGGGGCATCCCTTCGAGCTGGATAGGATCTTCGGCAGGGAGGGCGCCGAGGCCGGGGAGTCGTACGTGAGGCCCTCCGACCTGAGGGTCGAGGTGGGCAGCGAGCTCGTGAACGTGGTGGACGACCCGACCATCCCCGGCACGTACGGCTTCTATCTTGTCGACGAGGAGGGCGTCCAGGCCAGGCCGAAGTGGCTCGTGAGGAGGGGGCGGGCCGAGGAGTTCATAACCAACAGGCAGTACGCGGCCGTGGTCGGCGGGCACAGCAACGCCTCGGCGAGGGCATCCGCCTTCGACAGGGAGCCGATACCCCGTATGAGCAACACGTACCTAGTGCCGGGCGACTGGAGGCCCGAGGAGATAATAAGGGACACCAGGCGGGGCATATACGTCGTGTCCTACACAGAGTGGAATATAGACGACAGGAGGCAGGCCGGCAGATACGGCTTCTTCGAGGCCTACATGATCGAGAACGGCGAGCTGAAGGAGCCGGTCCGCGGCTTCCTCGAGGCGGAGACAAGGGAGCTCTGGGGCCGTGTGGACGCCGTGGGCCGCGACTTCAAGATGTACGTGGGGACCTGCGGCAAGGGGAATCCGCCGCAGGGGGTGCCCGTCACCATGGGGGGCCCGACGTTCAGGAGCAGAAACCTCCTGGTGTTGCCATGATACTCAAGCTGGTCGAGAGGCACGTCGACGAGGCCGCTCTGGTGAGGATAGAGTCCGAGAACTACATGGTGAGGTTCGCCAACGACGAGGCGACAGCCTTCAAGTCCTGGACGACGAGCGAGGTCGGCCTCTATCTGGCCAAGGGCCGGAGGGTCGCCGCCGTGTCCTTCTCCGGCGAGCCCGACGCCAAGGCGCTGGACGAGGCCTTGAGGAGGCTCGACAAACTGCCGGAGGACCCGCTCTACGTTCCGCTCAGGGCCCAGCCGCCGCGGCCCAGGGAGGAGAGGCAGGAGGACTTCGAGAGGCTTACGGACGCCGTCGTCGAGGCGATGTCGGCGGCCTCCGGCGTCGATAGGAACGCCGGGGCGGCGCTCCTCACCTACGTCAGGTTCGAGTACGAGGACACCCACGGCGCCCGCGGCGGATATGCGGTCAACAGGGCGTACCTCACGATACGGTCCTTCAAGGGGGATCTGGCGGCCACCGCCGCCACGGCCGCGCGCAGGCTGTCCGAGCTGAGGCCTAGGGAGGCCGGCGGCCTCAACGCAGAGCTTCTGGGGCTCGCCGCAGGCCTCCCGGTCGAGGACGTCGAGCCTGGCGGGCGCAGGCTCCTCCTGTCGCCTCTGGTGTTCGGGCATCTGATGGGCGAGGTGGCGTCGGTCTGGCTCTCCGCAGGCAACGTGGTGGCCGGCTCGTCTAGATACGGCCCGGACGACCTCGGCCGGACGGCGGCCTCCGAGGAGTTAAGCATGGAGGACATAACGGCGGACGAGGGCTCGTACGGCTTCACGCCCATGGACTACGAGGGCAACTCCACCAGGCGCGTGGAGCTCATAAGGCGGGGCGTCCTCGCCGGGTTCCTCCACAACAACAGAACCGCGGCGAAGCTGGGGGCCGCCACGACGGGCCACGCCCTCAGGGGCTGGACGGCGCCGGCGCCAGGCCACATATCGGTGAGGCCGGGCGGAGGGCCGAGGGACCTCCAGGGCCTTCTGGCGGAGCTGGGCGACGGCTACTACGTGCACAACAACTGGTATACGCGGTATCAGAACGTGAAGACGGGGCAGTTCTCGACCGTGGGGAGGGACGTGGCTCTGGCCGTGAGGGGCGGGAGGCCCGTCGCCGTGGTGAGGCACATGAGGATCGCCGACACCCTCGAGAACGTGCTCAGGAACGTCTCGTCGCTGTCGGGAGAGCCGGCGCAGGTGTTCTGGTGGGATATGCCGGTCCCCGCCACGGTGCCCTTCGCGATCGTGGAGAATATAGGGGTCGTGAAATGATACATAGACAATTTATCCGGGGGATATATGCCGGATAGGCTGAGGGTCGACCTACCCCCGGAGGAGTTGCCGGACAGATGGTACAACATATTGGCCGATCTGCCGGAGCCGCCTCCGCCGCCCCAGGACCCCGACAACGGGAGGAGG
>Ga0334722_10000193_pt1 | contig 90817 bp, 97 predicted proteins | sample C3_bottom_MG_FD_207210 | JGI IMG/M metagenome (GOLD analysis project Ga0334722, IMG submission 207210) | Sediment microbial communities from Yellowstone Lake, YNP, Wyoming, USA - C3_bottom | ecosystem: Environmental > Aquatic > Freshwater > Lake > Sediment | place: USA: Wyoming | collected...
GGTGGCGTTTCCGGCGAGCCCGGTCGAGGAGGTCGTAGACCTCGGGCGCTCGCGGTACAGCCTGGCGGCGATTGTGAAGGACGTGCGGGCCGATACGGTGGCGGGAGCCTTGCGCGAGTGGCGCGCACGTTCCGCCGCGCCGATCCGGCTGGCCAGCGAGTATCCGAACATCGCGGACCACTTCGCGCGGGAGCGTCACTTCGGGCGGTACAGCGTGATGCCAATCGCGGGGGCGTCGGAGGGGTTCGTGCCGGACGACGCCGAGATTCTCATCGAAGGCATCGAGACGGGATCGAGCGTGCGGGCGAACAAGCTGACGGTGCTGGAGCGCTTCTTCGAGTCGACGAACTGCGTGATCGCGAACAAGCGACGGCCGGAGGGCGAGCTGCGACCGATCTTCGACGCGCTCGTCGAGCGGCTGCGAACAGGCGCGGCGGAGCCGGTCGCGGCGGGAGGCGCGTGATGCCGCTGCTCGGCCTGCACGTGACGGTGGCGCGTGAGCTGGCGCGCGAGCTGCGGCTGCCGGCGATCGATGCGGACCGCGGGGCGTACTACCTGGGAGCGACGGCGCCCGACATCCGGGCGATCACGCGCCTGGACCGGGAGCGCACGCATTTCTTCACGCTGAACGAGTTCGGCGCGCAGAACGGCGTGCACCGCATGTTCGAGGAAGAGCCGGGGCTGCGGGACGCGTCGGCGCTTGATGTCGCGACGGCGGCGTTCATGGCAGGATACATCTCGCACCTGGAGATGGACGAGGCGTATATCGGCGAGATCTACCGGCCGTTCTTCGGCACGGGCTCGAAATTCGGCGACGACTTGATGGCAAACGTGATGGACCGGCTGTTGTTGTATCACCTGGACAAGCAGGAGCGGGAAGATGCGCCGGCGCTGGACGAGATCGCGAGCGCGCTGGCCGAGACGTCGGCTGACATCGCGGTCGCCTTCGTGGGGAGCGATGCGCTGCGAGAGTGGCGCGGGCTGCAAGTCGAGATCGCGAGGCGGGCGCCGAGCTTCAGCAAGATGATGTGGCGGCACCTGAATGCGGCGGGGATCAAGGGCGAAGAGGCGATCGCGGGCTGGCTGGAGGCGCACGCCGACGAGCTGCTGCGGGAGACGATCGGGCGGATCGGCGAGGAGCGGATCCGCGAGTACCTGGCCGACTCAAAGGCACGGGCGGGGCGCGCGATGAGAGCATACCTGTCGTGAGGATCGTGTACGGCGCAGACGTGGGGCGGCGCACGCTCCTGCGCCGGCAGCCGCCTGGAGACACGGAACTGCCGGCGGCGATCCGCAAGAACAATGCGGCGCTCTTCGGGGCCGATCTGTCCGTGGAGCAGCAGGTGCGGCGCGTCCTGGCGGACGTACGGAGGGACGGCGATGCCGCCGTCGCCCGGTATACGAAGGCGTTCACGGGGGTTGAGCGGCCGTCATTCGAGGTGCCGCGGAGCGAGATCGAAGCGGCGAGCAGGCGCGTCGAGCCGGCGCTCGTGGCGGCGCTGCGCGAGGCGGCGGAGCACATCCGCACGTACCACGAGCGGCAGCTCGAACACTCGTGGCGTTCGTTCAGTGACGACGGCGTGGGGATGCAGGTGCGGGCCATCGAGCGCGTCGGCATGTACGTGCCGACGAGCCGGGGTGCGGTCTACCCGTCGTCGGTGCTGATGACGGCGATCCCGGCGAAGGTGGCCGGTGTCCGCGACCTGATCATGGCGACGCCGGCGGGGGAGGATGGCGAGGTCTCGCCGCTTAAGCTGGTGGCAGCGGCAATCAGCGGCGTCGACCGGGTGTTCGCCGCCGGCGGCGCCCAGGCGATCGCGGCGCTGGCGTACGGGACGGAGAGCGTGCCGGCGGTGGACAAGATCGTCGGGCCGGGCAACATCTTCGTGACGATCGCAAAGCGGGAGGTGTTCGGCAGCGTGGGTATCGACGCGCTGTACGGGCCGAGCGAGACGATCGTGATCGCGGACGAGACGGCGAACCCGCTGTTCGCGGCGGCCGACCTGCTGGCGCAGGCGGAGCACGACGAGCTGGCGGCGCCGATCCTGCTGGCGACTTCGATCGAGGTCGCGGAGCGTATCGGCGCCGAGGTAGAGCGCCAGCTGAATTTGCTGGAGCGTGAGCAGGTGGCGCGCGCCTCGTTCGACGCGCGCGGCGGCGCGGTGATCGTGGACAGCGTCGAGGAAGCGGTCGAGCTCGCGAGCGAGTACGCGCCGGAGCACATGTGCCTGCTCGTACGCGACGCGGCGACGGTGGCGAGGACGGTGCGGAACGCCGGCGGCATCTTCGTGGGAGACGACGCGCCGGAGTCGCTGGGCGACTACACGGCGGGGCCGAGCCACGTGATGCCAACGTCGGGCGCGGCGCGGTACGCTTCCCCGCTCGGCGTGCACGACTTTTTGAAGGTGACGAGCGTCGTCGCGGTCGATGCGGCGCGGTTGCGCGAGGCGGGTCCTGCCGCGGCCCGTATCGCCCGGGCGGAAGGTTTCACTGCGCACGCGCGAAGCATCGAACTGCGGCTTCATGGCGGAGAGGTGGACGGGGGCGCGAAGTGAGCGAGGCGAAGGTCCGCACGCGGATCCGGCTGACGTTGCGGGCGCGGCGCTGCGCGACGTGCGCGGCGACGCTGCTTCGCGGCGGCTGGTCTTGGCGAGAGGGCACCGGCGCGGACAGCCGCTACTACTGCGACAACCCGCGCTGCCGTTTCGTGCGGGCGCCGGGGCGCCCATGAAACGCGACGGCTTCGACATGCGCTCCATGATCCGTCCGGACCTGCTGGAGCTGCCAGGCTACGTGCCCATCGAGCCGACGGATGTGCTGGCGGAGCGCCTCGGCATCGCTCCGGAGGCTGTGCTGAAGCTCGATGGCAACGAGAACCCGTTTGGGCCGTCGCCGAGGGCGCTGGAGGCGATCGGGCGCGAGCGGAACTATCACATCTACCCGGATCCAGCCCAGCGCAAGGTACGCGAGGCTCTGTCGGAGCACGTCGGCGTGGCGACGGAGCGCATCGTGTGCGGACTGGGGAGCGACGATCTCATCGACCTGGTCATGCGCGCGACGTTGTCGCCGGAGGAGGGCGTGATCAACTGCCCGCCGACGTTCGGGATGTATCCGTTCTCGACGGAGGTCGCGGGCGGGCGGGTGATCGACGTGCCGCGGCTAGAGAGCTTCGCGCTGGACGTCGAGGCCATCGAGCGCGCCGCCGGCGACGCGAAGCTGATCTTCGTGGCGTCGCCGAACAACCCCACGGGCAACCTGATGTCGCCGGGCGAGCTGGAACGGCTGCTGGCGACGAGACTGATCGTCGTGGTCGACGAGGCGTACATCGAGTTTGCGGGCAGGCGGCAGTCGGCGGTGACGCTCGTGGAAGAGAACGAGAACCTAGTGGTGCTGCGGACGTTCAGCAAGTGGGCGGGGCTGGCGGGGCTGCGCGCCGGATACGGCGTCATGTCGCCGGTGCTCGCGTCGGTGCTGATGACGATCAAGCAGCCGTACAACCTGACCGTCGCGTCAGGGGTGGCGATGCTGGCGGCGCTCGAGGACCGGGAGTTGCTCGACGAGCGGGCGTGCACCATCTGCGGCGTGCGCGACGATCTGTTCCGGGCGCTCGGCGAGATCCCGTGGATCACGGCGTACCCGTCGCAGGCGAACTTCGTGCTGTGCCGGCTGGATGGCGTCGATGCCGTGGAGGTGCAGCGGCGGCTCGCCGAGCGCGGGATCTTCGTGCGGCATTTCGACACGTCGATGCTGCGAAACCACCTGCGGATCAGCGCGGGGCGCGCGGAGCACACCGAGCCGGTGGTGCGCGCGCTGCGGGAGATCGGAGCGGCGCTTGGGCGCTGACATGCCGGACACGCGGACGGGCATCTTCGTGATTTCCGGCACGCAGGGCGCCGGTAAGACGACCGTGGCCGCGATGCTGGCACGCCGGTTCGCGCGGGGCGTGCACGTCAGCGCCGACGTGCTGCAAAAGATGATCGTATCAGGATGCTCGTGGCCGGAAGCGGGTGCGGTGACGAAGGAATCGCCCGAGGTGCGCGGCGAAGCAGGGCGCCAGCTGCGGCTGCGACTGCGCCACATGTGCATGCTGGGACGTTCGTTTCACGAGGCCGGTTTCACGTCGGTGATGGAGGACATCATCCACGGAGATCGTCTCATCGAACTGTGCGATGAATTGCGAGACGTTCCGTTCTTCTTCGTGATGCTCACGCCGGACGTTGCGACGGTGCGCGCGCGTGAGCGGGGGCGAGGCAGCGAGCTCTATCACGAGTGGGAGTGGCTGACGGAGAGCATCGCGGCGAGCGAGCCGCGGTTGGGGCTCTGGCTGGACACGTCGAAGCAGGCGGCGGAGGAGACGGTGGACGAGATCATGGACCGGGCGTGGAGCGAGGCGCTGGTGGCGCCGGGATTGCGGGCGGCAACGCGGTGAACGGACGAACCGCCCACGTGGTGCGCGAGACGAAGGAGACGCGCGTCGACGTGACGCTGGACGTGGACGGCAGCGGGCGATCGTCGGCGAAGACGGGGATCGGCATGCTGGACCACCTCGTGGAGCAGATCGGCAAGCACGGGTTGTTCGACCTGGCGGTGACGGCGAGCGGCGACCTGCACGTGGACGAGCACCACACCGTCGAGGACGTCGGGATCGCTGTCGGCCAGGCGCTGGACCGGGCGCTCGGCGACCGGTCGGGGATCGTGCGGATGGCGGACGCGACGGTGCCGCTCGACGAAGCACTGGCTTCGGTCGCCGTGGACATCAGCGGGCGGCCGTTCTGCGCGCTGGAGGTGACGTGGACGCTGGAGCGCATCGGTGAACTGCCAGCCTCGCTGGTGGAGCACCTGCTGTGCTCGATCGCGACGGAGGGGAAGCTGACGCTGCACGCGCGCGTCGTGCGAGGCGAGAATGATCACCACCGGGCTGAGGCGCTGTGCAAGGCGCTGGGGCGGGCGCTGGGCGCCGCGACGCGGCTCGAGCCGCGCCGCGGCGGGCAGGCGCCGAGCACCAAGGGCGTGATCGGGTAGAAGCGGCACGGCCGGGTTCGGACGCGGGGCGCCGCGGGGCTTCGTCAAGCGGTGCGGAGGGGAACTTCGAAAAGCGCAGGCGCGACCTGTTGACAGCGGCCGATATCGAACCGATACTAGCCCTAGCGAGCGCTAAGTTAACACCCGGCGACAGGAAAGGAACACGCCATGGCCGTCGACGTCAAGGAGATGCTGGAGACGCCGTCCGATGATCCGTCGGCGGTGGACCTGAGCTGGATGGAGAGCACGGGCGAGCGGGGGTTCTGGGCGAAGCCCGGACGGCGCGGACTGACGCTGGAGGAGATCAACCAGGGCGCCTACGGCGTGGCGCCGGAGACGTCGGCCGACATGACGATGGCGCAGCGCGGCGCAGCGCGGCGCGACGGCGTGCCGCGCATCGGCTATCACATCGCGAAGAAGTCGGACATCTGGTCGAACAACGCGGCGATGCTCTACGAAGAGGCGGTGCAGCGCCAGTGGTCGTCGGCAACGGACATCCCGTGGGGGGAGCTGAAGCCGTTGCCGGACGATGTGGAGCGCGCGTACAGCCAGTTCTGCACGTTCCTGACGGAGGTGGAGTTCATCGCGGGCGACACGCCGGCGCAATGGCTGCCGCAGATCAGCAACGACCATTACGAAGTAAAGATGTTCCTGGCGTCGCAGATCATGGACGAGGCGCGGCACCTGGACGTGTTTCGCAAGCGGGCGCTGGCGAATGGCGGCGGGCTGATGTCTTCGAGCGGGAACGCCGGGCTGCGGGTGATCATCGAGTCGAAGGACTTCACGGAGATGTCGGCGATCATGCACGTGCAGGGCGAAGGCCTGGTGCAGTCGATCTTCCGGATGGGCGAGTACATCGCGACCAACGAGGCGGAGAAGCGCATCTTCCGCCTGAGCGCGCAGGATGAGTCGCGGCACGTGGCGTTCGGCGTCATGCACCTGAAGTACATCCTGGAGACGGAGCCGGAGCGGCGCGAGGAGATCCACAGCTACCTGGAGAAGGCAGAGCCGGTAATCGGAGCGGGCACCGGCACGGCGCCGGTGGCTGGCGGCACGCCGATCTTTGGTACCTCGCTCGGGATCCTGTTCGGGCACACGCTGGGTTCGCAGGAGGAGGGCGGGAAGCTCGCCCTCGCGGCGTTCCGGCGGCAGCTCAACGAGTACATGCACCGGCTGGAAGTGGCGGGGATGGGTGAGCGGCGGTACCGGCTGCCGGTGCAGATCCAGGCGATCCTGGACCCGCCGAAGAACTAAGCTCCAAGCGGCAGATGATGAAAGAGCCCCGGCGACCGGCCGGGGCTCTTTGCGCCGGTACGCGTGAATGCACCGGACCTCGGTATCCGAGCATGGCGGGAGGCGACGCGGGGGCGGCGTGGCCGCGAGGGAACCCGGCTGCGAGGGAACCCGGCCGCGTATGATTGGCGAGACGACTTCAGCGCCGGCGCCGGGAGGTATCCTCAGGACACGAGGGCGGGGAGAGGTGCGGACGCATGTCGCGCTCGAGGAATGCTCTGCTGCTGACCGCGGTCGTGCTGGGGCTCCTGTCGCTGCCGTCAGGCCGTCCCGTTGACGCAACGGGGATGCCGACGATCGCCGTCGACACGAACGCCGGCGTCTCCGGAGTGCAGGCGACGACGACGTTCCCCGCAGGGACGACGGGCGTGGCGATCGTCATCGCCGTGGTCGACGCCCCGCCTTCGGGTGCGTTCGAGTTCACGCTGGGGTTCGACCCCCGCTGGCTGCAGCTCGTGCGGTGGAGCGAGGGGCCGTTCCTGCGCTCGACAGGCAGGATCACAGCGTGCGTGCCGCTGGTGACGGAGCGGACGATCCGCATCGGCTGTGTGAGCCAGGGGACGGCGGCCGGCGCGAACGGGAGCGGGGCGCTGGCGACGCTCGTGTTCCAGCTCCTTGCGCCGGGGCAGAGTTGCCTCTCGCTGTCATCGGCGGAGATGGCGACCACCGACGGCTCACCGATCGCGACGGCGACGCAGGACGGTTGCATCACGCTCGCGACGTCCGATACGGACGGCGACGGCGTCGGCGACCCGTACGACAACTGTCCCACCGTATGGAACGCTGACCAGGCGAACTCGGACGCGGCGCCGGTCGATAACGGGCGAGCGCTCGCGTCCGGCGACGGGAGCGTCCCCGCCGGCGACGCGCCGGGGGACGCTTGCGACGCTGACGACGATAACGACGGTCTCGCCGATGCGTCGGAGTCGCCGCTGGCGGGGTGTGGGACGTATTCGGGGATGGTTGCGTCGCACGACGCGCCGGCGCGAGGAGACACGACGAACGATGATGACGGTAACGGCGTGCCGGCATGGCCGATGGGGCTGGATTTCGCCGACAACGGGACGTCGGCGGACACCGACGGCGACGGCTCGATCGACGGGTATGAGTGCGCGCACGGCTCGAATCCGCGCGACCCGTCGTCGCGGCCCGCCGCCTCGCCAGACGATGGTGCGGACGACGACGGCGACGGGTTGCCGAACGACTGGGAGCGCCGTGGCTGGGGGACGGACCCGGGGGCCGCTGACACAGACGGTGACGGGGTAGGCGACTGCGTCGAGGCGGTGGACGTCGACGGGAACGGGGTGGCGAACTTCTCGGGGGACACGGTGAACACGGCGCGAGCTGTGGTTGGGATCATCGGGCAGACGCAGGACTTCGACCTGGATCGCAACGGCACGCTCAACCTGTCGGGTGACGTGGTGAACAGCGCGATGCGAACGACGGGCGTGATCGCCTGCCGCTGACGGACGCCGGCCCTCAGGCAGCTTCTTGCCGTATTCCTGACCTTTTCGCTAAACTTTATCCTGACCTGGTTTCCGGAGGGAACTGTGCCCACCTACGAATACGCTTGTGAAAGCTGTGGCAAGCGCTACGAGAAGCGCGAAGGCTTCGACGCGCCGGCGCGGCAGAAGTGCCAGTTCTGCGGAAAAACCGCGAACCGCGTCCTTTTCGCGCCGCCGGTGGTGTTCAAGGGGAGCGGGTTCTACAAGACCGACAGTCGCGGGGGTAAGAGCGCCCCGGCTGAACCTGCCGCCGCGTCCGCGTCGAGCGAGGCCGCGGCCGATGCGAAGGCGCCTGCAGCAGACACGAAGTCCAAGGACGCCGGGACAGCCGAGGCGGCGGCCGCGAGCTAGGTGCGGGTGGTCCTGCAGCGCGTATCGCGCGCCAGCGTGAGCGTCGACGGCAACGTCATCGGGTCCATCGCGCGCGGCCTCGTCGTGCTGCTCGGTGTAGGCGGAGACGATGAGCCGGCCACCGCGCGGCGCCTGGCGCAGAAATGCGCGGAGATGCGGCTGTTTCCGGGCGACACCGGCCACTTCGACCGCTCGCTGGTCGACATCGGCGGTGAAGCGCTCGTGGTTTCGCAATTCACCCTGCTCGCGGACATGCGCCGGGGCCGGCGGCCGAGCTTCGGCGAGGCGGCGCCACCCGAGCGCGCCGCACCGCTCGTCGACGCGTTCATCGAGGCGCTCGCCGGCGCGGGTGTGCGCGTACGAAGCGGGCGATTCGGCGCAATGATGAGCGTTGAGCTGGTCAATGATGGTCCGGTCACGATCGTACTGGACAGCCGCGAGCTCGACCGGGCGCGACGCTAGGGGGGCGTCCAGACCAGGCACTCGCCGCGGCCGCAGGCGTCCATGATGCGATCCGCTGTCTCCGGCGCGCCCATGCCGGCGGTGTCGATCGTGATGCCCGCAAACTGCGGCTCGAACATGCCGCGGACGCGCCGGAGCACGTCTTCGGACGCCGCGATCCGCTTCTCGCGTGCGCCAGCCCGCCGCAGCAACTCCTCGAGGGGCGGCAGCAGGACGACGAAGTGGACGGGCACACCCGCGGATTGCAGCTCTTCGATGTAGACCGGCAGGTGCGCCGGGCCGATCACACCGTCGACAAACACGCCGTAGTGTTGCCGGGCGAACGCGGCGGCGGCGCGCGCGCCGGCGCGGCTGACGACGACGTTCTGCGAGCGAGAGCCCTCCCTCCACGGGGGGACGTAGCCCATGCGAATCCATGCGTAGATGTCGTCGGTCTCGAGATGCACCGTGCGGTCGTAGCGCTCGCAGAGAGCATCGCAGACGGTGCTCTTGCCCGCACCGGGCGGGCCGGAGACGATGACGATCTGCGACATCAGGCGTCGCCGATTTCGAGGCTGATATCGAGCGCGGGCGCCGAGTGGGTGAGACGCCCGACCGAGATGAAATCGACGCCGGTGGCGGCGATCTCGCGGACGTTGTCGAGCGTGACGCCGCCCGAAGCCTCGAGGAGCGCGCGCCCGGCGGCGGTCTCGACGCACGCCGCGATGTCATGCGGCGCCATGTTGTCGAGCAGGATGATGTCGGCGCCGCCGGCGAGCGCCTGGCGGAGTTGGTCCTGGCTCGTCACCTCGACCTCTATGCGCATGGTATGGGGCGCGGACGCTCGGACAAGCGCGATCAGCTCTTCGATCTCTTCGATCCCGGCGGCGCGGGCGGCGGCGATGTGGTTGTCCTTGATGAGGATGCCGGCGGCGAGGTTGAATCGATGGTTCTGGCCGCCACCGGCGCGCACCGCATAGCGCTCGAAGTGCCGTATGCCCGGCGCGGTCTTGCGGGTATCGAGGATGCGCGCGCGCGTGCCCGCGACCGCGTCGACGAACTGGCGTGTGAGCGTCGCGATGCCGGACATGCGCTGAAGGAAGTTGAGGGCGACGCGCTCGGCGGCAAGAATCGCCCAGAGGGGCCCTTCGACGTCGGCGAGCTCGAGGGCGACTGAGACGCGCGAGCCCTCATCCACCAGGGTATCGAAGGAGACCTCCTCGTCGAGTGCGGTGAAGGCAGCCGCCGCCACGGGGAGGCCGGCGATCACTCCGAGGTCGTTCGCGACGAGCTGGCCGCGCCCCCACTGCTCGGGTGAAACGGCGGCGCGCGTCGTCACATCGTCGGCCGCGCCGTCCTCTTCGAGCGCGGCGAGCACGGCTTCATCGACGATAGAGGGCGGGATCGGCTGCAGTCCCTCGGCCATGAGTTGGTTGCTCCTGCTCAGGCGGGCGGGCGTCGAAAGACGATGTGGCGCCGCCAGTGCTCCCGCGGCTCGGGAAAGTCCGTGCGGAAGTGGGCGCCGCGGCTCTCCTCGCGGATGCGCGCTGCCTCGGCGACAAGGTGCCCCGCGAGGAGCATGTTGGCCAGTTCGTGTGCGGGGCGGTCGCCCGGGGACGGGACGGCGGAGCGCCACGACGAGAGATACGCGGCGGCCCGCGTGAGTCCCGGACCATCGCGCACGATGCCCACGCTGTCCCACATGAGGCTCTGCAGCGAGGGGCGGTCGGGCGGAGGCCCGCCTTCGTAGGGGGACGCGGGCAGCTCGCGGGCGACCGGCGCAGGCGCGGCGCTCCCGCCCGGCGCCTCTTGCGACCGCTCGACGACCCGTTTTGCGAACACGACGGTTTCGAGAAGGGAATTGCTCGCAAGGCGGTTCGCGCCGTGGACGCCGGTGCAGGCGACCTCGCCGCACGCGTAGAGGCCAGGAACCGTAGTCTCGCCCCAGGTATTCGTGCGGACGCCGCCCATCATGTAGTGCGCGGCGGGCGACACCGGCACGCGGTCGCGGGTCATGTCGACGCCGTGATCGAGGCAGTGGCGGTAGATCTGCGGAAAGCGCGCGGTGACGCGAGACGGCGGCAGATGCGTGACGTCGAGGTAGACGCGGCCGGTGGCGGTGCTCCGCATCTCGCTGAGGATCGCCCTGGCGACGATATCGCGCGGAGCGAGCTCGGCGCGGTCGTCGTAGCGCGGCATGAAGAGCTCGCCGGCCTCGTTCCTGAGCACGCCGCCTTCACCGCGGACGGCTTCCGAAACCAGGAACACGGGGACGCCGGGCAGCCGGAGGGCCGTCGGGTGGAACTGGATGAACTCCATGTCCTGGACCTCGGCGCCGGCGCGGTAGGCAAGCGCGACGCCATCGCCGGTGGCAACGTCCGGATTGGTGCTGACGCGGAAGAGCTGGCCGCAGCCGCCCGTGGCCAGCACGATGGCGCCGGCATCGAACCGCTCCGTCGTGTTCGAGCGCGTGTCGAGCGCGACGAGGGCAGTGGCGCGACCGTGCTCGATGACGATCGACTCGACCTGCACGTGTTCCTTGATGGTGATGCGGGACATCTGGGCGAGACCGCCGAGGGAGATCTCGATGTGTGCGCCGGTCGCGTCGCCGCCAGCGTGGAGGATACGGTTGCGGCTGTGAGCGGCCTCGCGGCCGAGGGCGACTTCGCCGTCGGTGCTGTCGAAGGGCACACCGAAGTCGACGAGGTCGTGGATGCGGTCGGCGGCGGCGGCGACGAGGATACGCGCGGCGTCCTCGTCGACGAGGCCGGCGCCGGCGGCGATGGTGTCGCGCAGGTGGAGTTCGGGGTCGTCATCTGCGCCGATGGCGGCGGCTATCCCGCCCTGGGCATACTTCGTGTTGCATTCGTCGATGGAGCCCTTGGTGAGGACGCAGACGGAGCCGTGGGCGCGGGCGAGCAACGCGGTGTAGAGACCGGCGATGCCGGAGCCGACGACGATGTAGTCAAACCGCTGCGTCACGTGCGCTCCGTACTTAGTGTCAGATCTACACTAACTCGGCGAGAGCGGCCGGTCAACCAGGCTCGTCCGTTGACACGGGGCGACGGACGCGCCGATAGTGCGGCGCAGCGGGAGCTGGCGAATGATTGGCAGCGGACTTGCATCGACGGTTGCGGCGGCTCGCGCAGCCGAAGCGGAGACGCTCTGGGAAGAGGCCGCCCGCCTGTACGAGCAGGCACTGGCGCTGCTCCCGGACGCCGGGGGCGCGGACGATGGCGACGAGGCGAGGCTTCTGACGTCGCTCGGGGCGTGCTACTGGAACATGTCGGACGCGCGAGCGGCGTGGCGTACCCTGCGCCGCGCCATGTCGCTGTACCAGCAGCGTGGGGATGGCGTGGGCCTGGCGCGGGCGACGGTGGAGATCCTGCGCATCTGGGGTCCGCCGGAACGGCAGCGCGCGATGGCCGAGGCGGCGCTCGACGCGCTCGCAGGCGACGAGCCTCGGCTCCGGGCAGAGCTTCTCTTGCGGATGCGGCGCGTCGACGAGGCGCTGGCGATCGCGGATGCGCACGGGTACGAGGACATGCAGACGCTTCGCGTGGAGCGCGACGCGTGGTCAGCGTGGGATGAAGGCCGTATCGAAGACGCGGTGGAGGGCTGCCTGCGGGCGTTCGAGGTCTACGACCGGCATCGCCTGTTTCACGTGGCGGCGGGGATGCGCCGCGTGGCCGGGTTCAACGTGCTCGCCGCCGGACGGCTGGACGAGGGCGACCGGCTGGCGGGAGAGTGCGTGGAGTACTCGCGCAGGGTCCACCTGCGGTTCACCGAGCAGCTGGCGATCATGGACCGGGCCGGGGTCCGGTTCGCGCGCGCGGACTTCGGCGGCTGCCTGGCGCTGGTCGGGCAGGCGCCGACAGCGACGGACTTCAGGGGGTGACCTGTACCGTATGTGGATCGCCGAACTGCGCGGCGACCGAAGCATGGCGCTCGGGCTGCTCGTCGATCCGGCGCGGGCGGGCGGAGCGCCGACCGCGATCACGCAGATCCATGGCGCCGCGGCCGGGATGCTGTACCGGACGGGACACCATGCGGAAGCGCGGCGGGAGCTGGAGACGTGGTTCGAGGTGGCTTCAAACGGCGAGGACGAGAGCATGTCCGAAGAGACGCCGGCGCTCGTCGAGTGCCTGGTCGCGCTCGGGACCGCCGAGATGGTGCGCGCTGCCCACGAGGCGTTCGAGGCGCGGGCGGCGCGCGCGCCGCACACGATCGTCTACGCGACGCTGCAGGGGCGCTGCACCGGTTACGCGCGGGGGGCCATCGCCGCGTCGCTCGGGTTTGAGCACGATGCGGAGGCGCGGTTCAACGAGGGGCTGACCGCCGCGGAGCGTGAGCGTTGCCCGCTCGATGCGGCGCGCTGCCTGTACGGGTTGGCGGGCGTGGCGGAGAGGCGCGGGAACGAGGCGGAGGCGGCGGCCCGCCGCGAGGCGGCAGCGGCGATCTGCGACAGGCACGGCGTCTCGCTCGTGGTTGATCAGCTGCCGCGGGCGTGAGATCGGCGCTACTGGCTACCGTAGTACTGCCGGCAGGACGTGCGGCCGTAGAGCGACTGTCCGGTGAGGCCGAGGAAGCAGTCGCTGAGGTTGGGGTCGCCGGCGGCGAGCGCGGCACCCAGGCAGTCGGCCTGGCCGGCCCCGGTAGAGCCGGAACCGGCGATGATGTCGCGGATGCAGTTGCGCACGCGCGTGTCCCAGGTCCCGCCGCCGCCTGAAGCGATCTGCTGACACTGAGCGACGCCGTCGCTGGTAAGCCCGACCATGTAGCCGACGCACATCGCCATGGGTGGTTTCGTCGGGGCGGGCTGGGGCGGGGCCGGTGGGGGCGGTGGCGGCGGTGGAGGCACGGGCGTTGGTGGCGGCGCCGGCGGCGGTGGGACCGGCGGCGGTGGGACCGGAGGCGGCGGGGCCGGGGGCGGAGGCGCGACGGGGACGTAGATGATGATCGGCGTGGGCGTCGGAGCCGGCGGCACGTAAGGCTGGGACGGCGGTTCGGGAGCGGAGGCTGGCGGCGGCGCCTGCGCCTGGCTCGTGGCGACAGCGGCGATGTACGCCTGGGCACGCTGGGTGGCAACGGCGGCGACGTACGCCTTCTCCTGCGGCGTGAGGGTGCGGTTGTCCTGAGCGCGGGCCCAGACAACGGCGTAGGCAGCGCCGGCCAGCAGGGCGGCCGCGAGGGCGCCAAAGACGAGCGTACCCATGACGCCTTCGCCTCGTTCACCCGGCCGGAGATATCGCGACATAACGTTGCAGACCGGCGTGCGCCGGCACTCCCGATCAGATCTTCGGCATCAGGCGTAGGGAACCGCACTGGCTACGGCGAATCGGGATTCGCGGATGGGCAGACTGAGCCGGGCGCTGGCGGCGGGTGACGGCGGCGCGAGAGGCCCACCCGGCCCCGGGTGGGGCCTCTCGCGGCCGGAGAGCGCTATTCGACCGTCACGGTCTTCGCGAGGTTCCGCGGCTGGTCGACGTCGCAGCCGCGGCGCTCGGCGATGTAGTACGACAGGAGCTGCATCGGGACGGCGCTCAGCAGCGGGTAGAGGAGCGGTGTGGTGCGCGGGAGTTCGAGCACGTCATGGCACTTCGAGGCGATCTCGCGATCGCCCTCGCTGATGATGCCAATGACCACGCCGTCGCGAGCCCGCACCTGCTCGATATTGGAGAGCATCTTGTCGCGGGTACCGTCGTCGAGCGCGATGGCGACGACCGGCATGTCGCGGTCGATGAGGGCGATGGGCCCGTGCTTCATCTCGCCGGCCGGGTAGCCCTCGGCGTGGATGTAGCTGACTTCCTTGAGCTTGAGCGCGCCCTCCATGGCCATGGGGTACTGGATGCCGCGTGCAAGAAACAGGAAGTCGTCGCTGGCGGCGACGCGCGCGGCGATCCGGCGGACCTCCGGGTCGAGCTTCAGCACGCGCCCGATGAGGGCGGGGATGGTCGCGAGGCCATCGAGCAGTTCGCCGAGGGCGCGATCATCGAGCAGGCCGCGGGCGCGGGCGGTGCGGCAGGCGAGCAGGTACAGGGCGGACATCGAGGCGACGAGCGTCTTGGTGCTCGCGACGGCGACCTCGGGTCCGCAGCGCGTGAGGATGAACCCGTCGGCGAGGCGGGTGGTCTGGGCGCCGGGCGTATTGCAGACGGTGATCTGCGGCGCTCCGCGGCGCTTCGCGTCGGCCATCGCTTCGAGCGTGTCGACGGTCTCGCCGGACTGGGCGACGGAGACGACGAGCGTGTCCGGACCGATGAGGGCGTCGCGATAGCGGAACTCGGAGGAGTTGTCGATCTCGGACGGGATAGCGGCGATGCGCTCGAAGTACGTGCGGCCGATCATGGCGGCGTGCATGCTCGTCCCCATGCCGATGAGGACGACGCGGGAGATGGTGCGCAGGACGTCGTCGCCCAGGGTGAGATCCTCGAGCGAGACACCGGGCGGATCGAACGACGCGCGGCCGCGGAAGGTGTCCATGACGCACTGGGGTTGCTCCATGATCTCCTTGAGCATGAAGTGCTTGTACTGGCCCCTGGCCGCGGACACGGGGTCGAAGGGGACGACCTGCGGGTGCGGATCGACGGGCGCGCCGGCGAACGTCTCACAGGTCACGCCACGGGCGGTGACGCGGGCGATCTCGCCGTCGGAGAGGAAGGCGACGCGCTGGGTTTCCGGGAGGAGCGCGGTGAGGTCGCTGGAAACGAACATCTCGCCGTCACCGTAGCCGATGACGACGCCCCCGGCGTTGCCGGCGCGCGCCGCGAGGATGGTTCCGGGGTCGCGTGCTGACATGACGACGATCGCGTGCGCGCCATCGATCCGGCCGAGCGTGCGGCGGAGCGCTTCGAGCAAGTCGTCGCCGCTGGCCATGTAGTCTTCGACCAGGTGGGGGAGGACCTCGCTGTCGGTCTCCGAGCGGAGGGTGTGGCCGCGCGCGCGCAGTTCGGCGCGGAGGGCGAGGTAGTTCTCGACGATGCCGTTGTGGATGACGACGACTTCGCCGCTGCAGTCGCAGTGCGGGTGGGCGTTGTCATCGGTCGGCTTGCCATGCGTGGCCCAGCGGGTGTGGCCGATGCCGGTGCGCCCGGCGGGGTAGGCGCCCTCGAGCGCGGTACGGAGGGCGGTGAGCTTGCCCGCGACCTTGGCGACGGCAATCCGGCCGTCGTCGATGACGGCGATGCCGGCGCTGTCGTAGCCGCGATATTCGAGCCGGCCGAGCGCGTCGAGGAGCAGGGGCGCGGCCTCGCGCTCGCCGGTGTAGCCGATGATGCCGCACATCAGCGCACCTCCGGCGACCAGCGCAGGCGTGGCGGGTGGGGCAATGCATCAGCGGGGCGGCCGAAACGGTCGCGATTCCATGTGAACTGCATACGGACTCCCTGCACGAAAAGTGCGCGCTACTGGCCCGTGACGCGCACGGGCACGGCGCACGCGGGTGCGTGCGCTGCGGAAGCGGCTGTCTGTGAGCGGTGAGGGAGCTTGCACGGTGGACGGTGTTTGTCGGGTGCTCACGCACCGCGGTTTGTCCCGTCCATGACGGCTGTGCCGCCGAGAGGCCATCCGCCGAGTTGTTCGATCGACCTCTACCTCGTCACCCTTCGATGTGAAGGGCCTGGCGCTTGGGCTATCTGTTCGATGTCTACCTCGCCGCTACGGGGGCGCCTCCTTCCTGGAAATCAACCCATGCCTTGCCGTTCGTTGTAGGCGACACCGCGGCGCCGCGCACGTCCGATTCTAGCGGGTCGTGGAGAATCCGCAAGACCTCACCGAAGGTCGAAGCGAAGGCCAGCGGCACGCCGAGCGCGCGCTGGAGGTCCGCAGGCGTTACGTCGTCGAGGAAGCGGGAGCCGGTGTAGTCGAGCGCGTAGCGGGGCAGGAAGACGAGATCGCCGAGATCGCGACCGAGCAGGGCGCGCTGCACATCGCCGCCGACGAGCAGGCCGGAGACGTTGACGCGCGGGCCGAAGAACGCGTTACGAACCGCGATGACGTCCGCGGAAATGCCGCACGCGCGCTCGAGCTCGACCGCGATGCGGCGGAGCGTGGGGGCGATCAACGTCGCGCAGACGAGCGTGATCCGTCGCACGCCGCCGGAGGTGAAGCGTCTGCCGGCGCGTCGAGGGAGCGGCGGGCGCGAGACCAGTCCGCGGTGAGTGAGCGCGCCATGCCGATCCCGTTCTCGAACTGGGCGAACCCGTCGTAGTGGCGAGCGGGCGGGGGTTCGGCGCCGGCGCCGAGATAGTACTCATCGGCGAGGTACACGAAGGTGCGCTCGAACTTCCGCCGGAAGGCGCGCTGGTAGGGGGCGACCTGTGCGGCGACGGCACGAGCGTGCTCCGGCGAGCAGCCTTCGATCTCGTCCGCGTGGGCGCCGCGGTTGATCCGCTCCTCGGCGACGAGCGTGGCGCCGACGGGGACGATGGAGACGTTGCGGACGGTGGGCCAGAGCGCGGCGAGGTCGCGGACCGTGCGATCCAGCGCATCCCCGTCGTTGACGCCGGGGCAGAGCACGACCTGCGTGTTCACTTCGATGCCCATTTCGCCCAGGCGGGTGATCTGGGCGCAGATGTCGGGGGCGGTGCGGTTGCCCAGCAGGTATCTGCGGAGTCCGGGCTCGGTGGCGTGGACCGAAACGTTGATGGGCGAGAGGCGCTGCTCCGCCATGCGGCTCCAGTCATCTTCGGTGAGATTTGTGAGCGTGACGAAGTTCCCGTGGAAGAAGCTGAGGCGATAGTCGTCGTCCTTCACGTAGAGGGTCTTGCGCATGCCGCGCGGGTTGCCCTTGAGGAAGCAGAAGAAGCAGGCGTTGTTGCAGATCCGGATGCCATCGAACGCCGGGTCCTGGAATTCGACGCCGAGGTCCCGATCAGGGTGCTTTTGGATGTCTACGATGAGGCGCTCGCCGGCGCGCACGACCTCGACGGAGATCGACTCTTCGGCAGCATAGAACTGGAAGTCGACGGCGTCGCGAAGCGTGCGGCCGTCGATGGCGACGATGCGGTCGCCGGGACGCAGGCCCAGATCATCGGCGATGCTGCCGGGACGGACGTTGTCGATGATGCCGCCGTCGTTGGGGCGGCGCGGGGCGTGCGGGCGGCGGACCTCCGTCATGGCGCGGGCGCCAGGAGGTCTTGCAGGTGCTGTTCGTAGTGCTCGCCGTCGACGTCCGGTGAGAAGAGGTGCCCGAAGCGGTCCCACTGCTCCTGCGTGAGCGCCATGAGCGCGTCGCGGAGCGCCTGCCGGCCGCGGAGGCAGCGATCGCGGACGAGCGCCACCGGCAGGGATCGGTCTTCGGCGACCCAGCGTTCGTTGATCTCGGCTTCGGTGCCATCTTCTGGCGCGGGCGGTCGGCCGGCGAGGACGCGATGCAGCTGCGCGAGCGTGTGCTCCTGCCAGCGGCCGAAGTGGGCGTAGACGTCGTGGCCGGTCCAGTCGTGCGTGCCGTACACCGGTGCCGACAGCCGTCCGTCGAGCGCGGCGCGAAGGCGCTCCCACAGCTCATCGCCGCGGCGGAGGGCAGTCTCGCGATCAGCGGCGCGCGTCACGGTGGCGGTCAAGCGGGGGCCAGAGCTTCGAGGCGGGAGACGACATCGTCGATGACGCTGTCAGGCGTGGACGCGCCGGCGGCGACGCCGACGGTGTCTCGCCCGGCGAGCCACGCGGGCAGGATCTCGCGGGCCGATTCGACGTGGTGCGTCTCGACGCCCTGTTCGCGCGCGACCTCGGCGAGGTGGCGCGTGTTGGCGCTCTCGCGCCCGCCGACGACGATCATCAGGTCGACGTCATGGGCGAGCTCCTCGGTTGCCGCCTGCTGGCTGGTGGTGGCGTTGCAGAGCGTGTTGATTACGCGTAGCTCGCTGATGCGTTCCATGTGGGCCGTGAGCAGTTTCTGGACGAAGCGCGCGAAGTGCGCCTCGGTCTCGGTGGTCTGGGAGAGGACACCGATGCGCGAGGGCATCCAGTCGGGAAGGGGCCGGTCGAGGTCGGCCTCGGACGTCATGGTGATGACCTTTCCGTTCGCCCAGCCGAGGATACCGCGCACCTCCTTGTGCTCGGGGTCGCCGAAGACGATCACGCCGAAGCCCTCGTCGGCGAGCTTCCGCGCCCACTGCTGCGCGCGTGTGACGATCGGGCAGGTGGTATCGACGACGGTCGCGCCGCGACGGTTGAGCTCATCGAGGATCGCCGGGCCGACGCCGTGCGCGGTAATGGCGACGGGACGGGCATCAGCGACGTCCACGGCGGCGATGACCTCGACGCCGCGCTCGCGGAGCTGCTGGACGACCTGGGGGTTGTGGACGACGGAGCCGAGGCTGGTGAGCGGGCCCAGTCTGTCGGTTGCGCCCTCCATCATCTCGACAGCGCGGCGGACGCCCATGCAGAACCCCAGCTCGCGCGCCCTGATCACACGCATGAGATACAGAGCCGCGGCGTTGAAGGCTGTTCCATGCCCGCAGTATATCGGGCGGGGCACCGGTCCGATGCGCACTTATGCGGGTGGTGCAACCGGGGCCGGCGGGGGCGAGGCGGGCTGATCCGGGGAGAGGCCGGCGGCGTCCTGCTCACGCGCGGCGGCGGCCACGCGAAATGCGCCCCGGTACGACTCCGGAAGCAGCATCGCGACGTGAACCATGATCTCGTCGGTGGCGTCGCGAGCGGCCCGCGAGTTGATGCGGTCGACCTTCGGGGGGTAGAAGGGCTTGCCGAACCGCAGGTGGACGCGCGGGCCGACGAAGGGCCGGAAGAAGAGGACCGGCCACTTGAGGGATTCGGTGCCCCAGATCGCCACGGGGATGATCGGCGCGCCGGTGCGGTAGGCGACGAGGGCGGTGCCGGGGAAGCCGGGGTGCAACTGGCAGTCCTTGCTGCGCGTTCCTTCGGGGAACATGAGCAGGAGGATGCCATCGTGCACGACGTTCTGGGCCTCGCGCAACGCGGAGAGATCCGCGCCCTGCCGGTCGACGGGGAAGGCGCCGATGAACCGGAAGAGGAGGTTGACGACGGGCCAGCGGAACATCTCTTTCTTCGCCATGGTGATGACACGGCGGTTGAGGGCGCCGGGGATGATGCAGGGGTCGGCGTTGTTGAGGTGATTCGACACGAGGATGGCGCCGCCGGTACGGGGGACGTTGTCGCGGCCCTCGACATGCGGGCCGCGGACGTAGATGAATGTGCAGAGCCGGATGAACCAGACGACGGCCCAGTAGCTGACGGGCACGACCCGCCAGATCATGCGCGTGCCAGAGTTTCGATGCGTCGCACCACCTCCTCGACGGTGAGATCGTCGGTATTGATGATCACAGCACCGGGGGCCGCGGTCAACGGCGATGTTTCACGGCTGGAGTCGATGCGGTCGCGGCGGGCCAGGTCGGCGGTAAGCTCGGCGATGTCGGGCGCCAGGCCCTGTGCTCTCATCTGTTCGGCCCGGCGGGCGGCGCGCACGGACCGGGATGCATCGAGGTAGACCTTCAGGTCCGCGCCGGGGAGCACGACGGAGCCGATGTCCCGCCCGGCCATGACGATGCGACCGCCGCCGGCGAGGTCGCGCTGGACGGCGACGAGCGCCGCGCGCACTGCGGGCACGCGCGAGACGAGCGAGACGTTCGCCTCGACGGACTCGTCACGGAGGTATGGCGTCGCGTCGACGCCTTCGACGAGGACACGAGTGGGAGCGGCCGCGGACGCCGGGTCGCTCTCGACGCGCATGAGGGCGCGAGCGGCGAGCGCGGCGAGGGCGGGCTCATCGTGCGGGTCGATGCGGTCGGCGATGGCGCGCCAGGTGATTGCGCGGTACATGGCGCCCGTGTCCACGAACCGGTAGCCGAGCCGGGTGGCGAGGGCGGCGCCCACGGCGGTCTTGCCGGACGCGGCCGGCCCGTCGATGGCGATCACGGAGGCGAGGCGCTCAGGGGACGGGATGGCTGCGTTTCCTCCCTGGAGAGATGTGCGGGCGGCGAGCGGTCGCCGGCGCTGCGCCCAGGCCGATGGTCTGCCGGAGCGCCTCCACTTCTCGCGCTGTGAGCGTGCGCACCTGGCCGGAGGGCAACCGCCCGAGGTTCACGGCGCCGATGCGCGTGCGCACGAGCGTGCGCACCGGGTGGCCGACGAGGGCGCACATTCTGCGCACCTGGCGCTTGCGTCCTTCGTGGATGACGATGCGCAGCCAGACATGCGCGTCCCTGGTCTCGTATCCGCACGGCGGTTGCGCCTCCTCCACCCGCGCGGGGGTCGTGTCCCGACCATCGAGCAGGACGCCCTCGCGCAGACGGCGCAGCGCGGCGGGAGGCGGCGCGCCGCGGACCAGGCCGAGGTATTCCTTGTCCATCTCGAAGCGTGGGTGAGCGATGCGGTGGGCAAACTCTCCGTCGTCGGTAAAGAAGAGCAGGCCTGCGGTGTCGCGGTCCAGCCTTCCGATCGGGATGACGTGCGGAGGCAGATCTGCCGGAAGAAGGTCCATGACGGTGCGGCGCCGCTGGGGGTCGTGGGCGGTGGTGAGGATTCCGGCGGGCTTGTTCATCGCCAGGTACAGGTGACTGGACGGCGGGCGGACGGGGGCGCCGTCGACGGCGACGATGTCGACGTCCGGGTCTGCGCTGGTGCCGGGCTCGCGGACGATGTGCCCGTTGACGGTCACGCGGCCGGAGGCGATGAGCGACTCGGCACTCCGGCGTGACCCGTAGCCGGCGCGCGCGAGGATCTTCTGCAGCCGCTCGGTCATCGCAGCGCGCGCAGGCGCTGGCCGAGGATCGGCGCCAGGCGCCACGACAGGACGGCGACCAGCGATGCGCCGGCGGCCGATGCGATCGCCCACGGCAGCCACGAGAGGCGCGAGCGGGAGGCGGCGACGATCTGCGGCGTTCCGGACGATGACTCTGCGTGCTGTGGTTTGCCGGCGACCAGCGGGCTGCGTACGCCGGGGCTGGGCCGCGGGTTGTCGACGAAGTCGGCAGCAGCGTCCGAATCGGTGGCGGGGTCGACGCGCTCGACAGAGTGGCCCGCGGGGACGTCTTCGATGGACGGGTTCAACTCCGACGTGTTGGCGCCCCAAGAGATGGCGTCGGCAGTCGCGCCGGCGGGCGCGGCGAGGATGAGGCGGTCGCCGTCGTTGCCCAGCGCGTTGCCGATGCGTCCACCGAGGACGATCGTGCGGTCGGCCAGTTCGGGGTGGGCGCGGAGGAGGCTATCCGAAGCCGCGATGATGATGAACTGGCCCGCCCTCACGATGTGGGCTGGCAGCACGTCGCGGGCGGCTGCGTCGGCGAGCGTCCATCCGCCGAGGTCGACCCCGGCATCGCTGCGGTTGTAGAGTTCGACCCACTCGGCATCGGCGTCGCTCCCATCAGCATCGGGATCGTAGAGGACCTCGCTGATGAGGAGCGGCGACGACCGGGATGGCAGCAATGCACCGCCGGCGACGGGTGGAGCGGGTGCGGCGCGGCGCGATGACGGTGCGGCGGCGGAGACGGCGCCGCTGTCGGCTGCCCGGGTCTCGCTTGCTGCGATGGGGCCGGCGTCTGCGGGCGCGGCCGTGACGAATGATGCGTCATCGATCAGGAGCACGGCCGCCGATGCGGAACGCGGCGCGAGCATAATACGCAGTCTTGCTGAACGGGCATCGTCTGGCGCGGTGGCAGGTCCGGTGTCAACGGCGTGGAACTCCTGCGCGCCGGCTGCAACCGGCGAAGAGTCGTCGGATCTGATCGCGCTGCCGGAGGCATCGTCAGATGCGTACCACGAGATGCGGAGGTACGCGGAGGCGATGTTCGGGTCGGCGGCGTCGAGCCATGCGGCAAACGCGTACGTCTGTCCGGGGGTGACCGCTACGGGCTGGTAGATCCACTTCGTGGCATCGGTGCTGCTCTCGAACCGCGCGCTGCTCCGCCCCGAATGGACGGCCGCGCCTGCCGTACCGAGCGTGCCGCCGAAGCGATGCCAGTACGCCGGCGACCCCGTCGCGTCGATCTCCTCGAAGCCTCCGTTGCGGAGCGAGACGTCGATGCTGGTGTCGGCGGGGAGCGGCGTGGGCGTGCGCGTGGCGGCGGGCGTCCTGGTAGGTGACGGGGTGCGCGTGCCGGTGGCCGTCGGCGGCGGTGTGAGCGTGGGCGACGGCGGAGCGGTGTGCGTGGGCGACGGCGTTGCGGGCGGCGCGCCGGCGAAGCTGACGGCATCGAGGAAGAAGACGTCGCCCGGCGTTCCGGTGCTGATGATGGAAAGCTGCATGTCCTGCGTCTTCAACAACGAGATTGTGCCGGAGACGGGGAGCCACGTGTCGGCCGAGCCCGCCACGGGCAACTCCATCGAGACGTCGCGGTCCGTCGATTGGACCTGGACGAGGATGCCAGCCGGCGATGACCGGCGGACAGTGAGAGAGAAGGTGTAGCTGCCCGGTGGGACGCTGAAGTAGGTCAGTTGGCGGACCTGGGCGGGCGACGACAGCAAGGTGACCTTACCGGCATATGAGCCTTCGGCGGGCATCACGACGTCGTCAGCGACCGCTTCGATGGTGGCGAAGTTCACGTTCCAGCCGTCGGTGCCGGATTCGAAGCCGCCGTTGAGGGCGTAGTCGAAGGCGCGTGCGCGGGTGGACTGGTATCCCTGCCAGCCGACGGCGCACACGAGCGCGGCGATGACGGTGAGAAGGTTTCGCCGGTGCATCCGCCCGGTCCTCGTGTCCCGCCCACGCGGGGGTCCGGCGGTTCCAGTGCGTGTTCGCGCGTTTCGATCGCGTTTAGGGCTGTCGCCTGATGCGTACGCGGCGCATCATGACCATCTCCGTGACGATCTGTGCTCCGTCGACCATGTCATCGTGCGGGCGGGCGCGACGAGGCGAGGACGGGCGCCGCCCGGCGTTGCGGCCCCCGCCGAGCAGGCCGCTGACGAGGCGGCGGAACACGAATTGACCGACGGTGCCGGCAGCCATGACGGCAGCGCCCTTGACGACGGGCGAGAGCTGAGGCCGCCAGACCGTCAGGCTGGCGGGTTCGCGGACCGCGGGCAGAGCCACGCCAACGGCGGCACCGCAGTGGCGGCAGAAGTTGTCGGAGCCGTCGAGGCTCAGCGCACAGGTGCGGCAGATGGCGGTGTCCATGGCCGCGATATCGTAGCGCGGTGCCTGTAACCCGTCAATTGCGAAAACCGCAGTGCTCAGGCGACCGTGGAGGCGAGCGTGGCCTCGATTTCGGGGGTGAGGTCGAACCCGCGCGCGAGGGGCGTGGACCCCTCGCACAGGGAGTCGCCGACGACGCGCAGGCGGCGGCTGGCAAACGCGCGGAGCGTTTCGATGACAAGCGGCGCTTCGCGCGCCGCGCCGCGGCGGCGGATCTCCTGGAAGAGCGGCAGCGCCTCGCCTTCACCGTTGCGAAGATCCTGGATCGACCGGGCGCCGGTCGTGCTCCACAGATCATCGATGCCGGGACCACGGAGCGGATACGTGCAGTACGTGACGATCGGACCTTCGTCGAGTTCCGCGGTGCTGAGGTGGATGCGGACACCGCTTCGCTCAGCCTGGCGGTCGATGAGCTGCCAGATGACGTCCTGCCAGGTGCCGGCCGGGCCGCCGGGGGCAGCGGGGTGCAGGTTGAGCAGGGGGCGCCAGGAGAAGAGCGGCGCTGTGCTGATCAGCATGTAGCCGGCGAGCATGGCGATATCGCATCCGTATGGCTCGAGCGCGGCGACGACGGCGCGGTCGTACTCGACGCGCCAGGCGGGCAGGGGCGCGCCCTTACGCGCGACCTCGCCCGCGGACGCCCGGCGAAACCGCCGGTCGGAGAGGGTGATCAGCGGGATGCCGGAGGCGGCGACGTCGACGAAGAAGCGGTCCGTTGCTTCGAACTCTCCGTGCTCACGGTTGGAGAAGATGAAGGCGATCTCGGCGGGCAGGTGGCCGTCTCTGATGGCGCGGAGGGCCGCCTGGAGCAGGTTGCGGGAGCCTTCCCCGCGACCCGTCGAGAACCATCCTACGCGCAGCGGCTGCGGCACGGATGGGGACGCACGCTTGCCGGCGGCTGCGTTGTTCTCAGGCAAAGGGGTCGTCCTCCGCGGGTGCTTCGTCGTCCGTGACGTATTCGTATGTCTCGTCGGGTGCTTGCTCGAGCGCGGTTCCGTTTCGAGGGGCGAGGGGAGCGAACGACTCTTTCAGTTTCAGGACCTTCAGCTCGGCGTGATCGAGGAGTTCCTGGCACTGGCGGGCGAGGGTCATCCCCTCTTCGTAGACGGCAATTGACTCGTCCAACGAGAGGCCGCCCTGTTCGAGGCGGGCGACACGTTCTTCCAGGCGCTGGTAGAGCTGCTCGAAGGGTTCTTTTCGCGGTTCTCTTGGCATGCGGCCTCCTACGCGCGCTCTTCGGGCATGGTGAAGAGGGGGGCCTGCGCGTCGGGCGTCGTGCGGCGCGACCGGTGCCGTGGCGACGCGGCGCCGGCTACATGGACGCCAAATGAGCCGTCCTTCACGCGGACCTGGAGCGCCTCACCGCGCCTGGGAGCGGCGACGGTCGAGATGACCTCGCGGCCACGCTGGACGATCGCATAGCCGCGGTCCAGCGTGGCGAAGGGATCGAGCGACTTGAGGCGCCATACGCAGTTGCCGACGCCGGCGGTCAGTGGCCGGTGCGCCTGCTCCGCTGCGTGCGTGGCGCGGCGCGTGGCATCGTCGACGCGCTGGCGTTCACGCTCGAAGCGTGGCGCGAGGTGCTCGACGGTGCGCAGGAGTTGCATCGCGCGGGTGCGGCGCGTCGCGAGCTCGTCGCGGACCGTCGACTCCATGGCGCCGGCGGCGATGCCGAGGCGGATGATCGCGTCCTGCAGGTCGGGCGCCACGATCTCGGCCGCGGCGGACGGTGTGGGGGCGCGCCGGTCGGCCACGAAGTCGGCGATGGTGTAGTCGGTCTCGTGGCCGACGGCCGACACGATGGGCACGGAGCTCGCGAAGATGGCGCGCGCAACGGACTCGTGGTTGAACGCCCAGAGCTCTTCGAGCGATCCGCCGCCGCGTCCGACGATGATCACGTCGATGTCGTCGCGGCGGTTGAGCTGATCGATGGCGCCGACGATGGCGGCGACGGCGTCGGGACCCTGCACCGGAGCGGGGGATAGCACGACACGGGCGAGCGGCCAGCGGCGCTCGAGCACGTGGCAGATGTCGTGGAAGACGGCGCCTGTCGGAGACGTGACGACGCCGATCGACCCGGGGAACCTCGGCAGCTCGCGCTTGCGGGACGGCTCGAAGAGGCCCTCCTGCTCAAGGCGCGCCTTGAGGCGCTCGTACTCGGCCTGGAGCGCGCCGACGCCCTCCGGTTGCACGAAATCGGCATACAGTTGCAGCTCGCCGCGCTGCTCGTAGAGAGAGATGCGGCCGTGCACGACGATGGCCTGTCCGTTCTCGATCAGGCGCGAGGTGTTGGCGGACGGCGCACCACGGCGGAGGAAGAAGACGGATTTGAGCTGCGCATCTCCGTCCTTCAGGGTGAAGTACACGTGGCCGGATGCGGGGCGGCTGACGTTCGAGACTTCGCCGGCGATCCAGAGGTCGCCGAGGTGAGGGTTCGAATCGAACAGCTCACGCAGGTAGGTGGTGACTTCGCGGACCGCGTAGACGTGCACAGGGGCATTTTCGAACAAATGCGCGGATCAGCGCAATGCATCGTACGCGCGGGTCCCGGGGGGCCGCCCGCCTAAGCGCGCTCCTGGTATTCGCCGCTGTTGGTGTTGACCTTGATCTTGTCGCCTTCGTTGACGAAGAGCGGGACGTTGACGACGAGCCCGGTCTCGAGCGTGGCGGGCTTGGTGGCGCCGGTCGCGGTGTCGCCTCTGACGCCCGGGTCGCACCTGGTGATGGTCAGGACGACGGAGGCGGGGAGTTCGATGCCGATCGGTTCATCGCCAAGGAAGAGGATCTCGCAGGTGCCGTTTTCGGCGAGGAACTTCCTGGCGTCGCCGACCTGATCCTGGGTGAGCGGGACCTGATCGTAGGTCTCGGTGTTCATGAAGTACATGATGCTGTCTTCGGCGTAGCTGTACTGCATCGAGACGCGCTCGACGCGCACGCGCGGCCATTTCTCGCCGGCCTGGAACGTACGCTCGATGAGGTCGCCGCGGCGGACATCGCGGAGCTTCATCCGCATCTGCGCCGAGCCGCGGCCCATCTTGATGTGATCGAACTCCATCACCTGGTAGACGCGCCCGTCCAACTCGATGGTCGCGCCACGCTTCATGTCACCGGTAGAGATCATCGTCCTGGCAGTCCTTCGCTCGTCGTTGGTTTCGTGACTCGATGCGGGTCTCCGGCGCTCAGCCAGCGGCCTGCAGTTTCGGCGCGTGGCTCATCACGCGCGCTTTGCCGTCCTCCAGCACCACCATGTCCTCGATGCGGACGCCGCCCCAGCCGGTGATGTAGATCCCGGGTTCGATGGTGAACACCATGTCATTCTTGAGCTCGTCCTGCGAGGTGCGCGCCACGCGCGGCGCTTCGTGCACCTGCAGTCCGATGCCATGGCCGAGGCCGTGCCCGAACGTCTCGCCGTAGCCGGCGGCTTCGATGATGTTGTGGGCGATCATGTGGCACGCTTCGCCGGTCATGCCGGGCCTGACGATCTCCTCCGCGGTGAGCTGTGCGGTGAGGACGATGTCGTAGAGCCTCCGGAACTGGTCGTCGGGCTTGCCGAGGAAGATCGTACGCGTGAGGTCGGACATATAGCCGCCCACATCGCACCCCATGTCGATGACGACGCCTTCACCGGCCTCGAGCTTGCGGTCACGCGGATAAGCGTGTGGCATGGCGCCCCAGGGACCTCCGGCGACGATCGTGTCGAACGACAGGCCATCGCCGTCATGTTCGCGGATGTACTTTTCGATCTCCCAGGCAACCTGCTTCTCGGTCCAGCCGGGCTCGACCCGCTGCGCGACATCGGTGAACGCGGCATCGCCGAGGTCGACGGCGCGCTGCAAGGCGACGATCTCTCCGGGCTCTTTGTAGAGGCGGAGCGCTTCGACGAGGTTGGGTGTGGGCACCAGGGACGGGCGCTCCGGTTCGGCGAGGCCGTGGATCGCCTTCTTGAGCTGCTGATGATTCGCGACCGTGATGTCGTTCGCCTCGAAGGCGATCTTCTTTCCGCCCAGGCCGGCGAGCAGCGGGAGCATCCATGATTCAAAAGCGCCGGCGACCTTGTGCAGGCGGAACTCCGGCGCCTGGGCGGCGCTCTGCTCGTAATAACGGAAGTCCGTGGCGATGATCGCGTCGGCGGCGGTGATCAGGAGATAGCCGGCCGAGCCGGTGAAGCCGCTCAGGTAGCGGCGGTTCTGCGCGTTGGAGATCAGGGCGCCGTCAAGCTCGTGCTTCTCGAGGGCGTGCCGCAGCCGTTGGACTCGACCGTTCATGTGGCGCCTGTCTACTCCGCGAAGATGGCTGCGATCAACTCCCTGGCTTCGGGACGTCCCGTCACGCGCAAGAGCACGCGACCGTCCGCCCTGCGGGCGGAGAGATCGAGGAACGAGCAACAGCGTGACTCCAGATCGACGTATCGAAGGACGGCGTCCCAGGCGCTGTCGCGGAACGCCACCTCGACGCCATCCTCGAGCGGGCGGACGGGCCGGAGGATGCCGCCGGCGAGCGCTTCCCGGAGGCCGCTTCGCTCGAGATCGGTGGCGATCGTGAAATCGCACGCCAGGTCCCCTTCGGGGTTGACGGCGCGCAGTTCGATGAGGTCGGCGGTCCGGTCTGGCATCTCGCCTACTTGTTCCTTTCGATGATCTGGATGAGCGCGTCGACCGCGAGCAGATACCCGTGGACGCCGAGGCCGACGATGATGCCGGCACAGACAGGAGACAGGAGGGACTCGTGACGGAAACCCTCGCGACGCCAGACGTTGGAGATGTGCACCTCGACGGCGGGGATGCCGGCGCCGGCGACGGCGTCCCTGAGGGCGATGCCGTAATGGGTCAGGGCGCCGGCGTTGATGATGATGCCCTGGGCGCCCGCCTGCTCCCGCTGGAGCCAATCGATGATGGCGCCCTCGCTGTTGGCCTGGAACGGGCGGAGCTCGCCGCCGGCCGTCTGGAGCTTGCTCGCGACCATCGCCTCGATCTCGGGGAGGGTGGTCGTACCGTAGGTCTCAGGTTCACGGGTACCGAGGGTGTTCAGGTTCGGCCCGTTCACAAGCAGTAGTCGCATCGGGCCATTGTAGCGTGGGCCTCCCGGGTTGGTCATCCGGCGGAATCGGCCGGTCGGGGCGGTGTGGCGGGCGGGCCGGACTGCCGATCACTAGTTAGAGGGAGGCCGCCGGGCGGGCGGCCGTACAGGTGCGCTGATGAGCGATGACAACGCGAACGAGCTGATCGAGGCCACGATCCGTCGCGTCCAGGAGGCGAAGGCGGCGCGGCAGGCGATGGCCCGCCGGTCCCCGGACGTCGCGTCCGAGGCGGACGCGCCAGATCCACGCCCGGAGCGGACGACCTCACCGGAGGATCGCGCTGACGAGGCGGAGAGCGCCATCGAAGCGACGATCCGCCGCGTTGCCGCCGCGAAGGCTGCGCAAGAAGAGGCGGCCAACACCGCGAGCGCGGAAGCGAGCGCCGGAGAGGCTGGCGAAGCCGGCGCGACCGATTCGGTCGTGGGGGACGCGATTCCGGCAATCGACGCCGGCGTCGAGGCGGAAAGCGCAATCGAGGCGACGATTCGCCGCGTGGCGGCGGCGAAGGCGGCGCAATTGGCCGCTGTGGACGAGCCGGACGAGGTGGCCCCGGCCGCGTCGTTGGCGCCGGAGCCGGGAGGACACGATGACGGCGGCCCGGGCGACGCCCCGGCCGAGGAGCCGCCGATCGCGGTGCGGGCGACCGCGTCAGCTTCGCGACTGAAGCGCGACGCCGTCGATGAGGTGGCTGCGGAGCCGTGGCGCGATGGGCTCGCGACGCTCGAGGCCGAGCTCGCGCGGGTCAGGGGCGAGGTCGCGCGGCTGGCGGCACGGCTCGATGATTACGAGCAGGCGCGGGCGCGCGTGAGCATCGTAGAGCCTGTGTCGCGGACGGACGACGAGGACGACGGCTGGGACGACTCGCCGCAGATCTCGCGATTGCCAAGCGCGGCGCCGCCACGGCCGGCGATCTTTCGCGACCCGTCACCGACGACAGCGACGGCTGAACTGCTGGTGGATCCGCAACAGGACGAGACCGTGATCGATACGCGGCCGATCCCGAAGCCGCTGCCGGCGCTGACCGTGGAGCGGAGCGGCCTGGACCTGCTGCCGCGAACGTACCGTGTGACGGTCGAGGACAAGCGGCGGGGTGTGGACCTTGTCCCGCTGCACCGGGCCCTTCTGGGCATCGAAGGGGCGCGCGACATGTCACTGCTGAGCTACAGCAACGGTGTGGCGATCGTGTCGCTGGAGACGGTGGACCCGATCGATCCGGAGACCCTCGGCGAGGTCGTGGGGCGGGCGATGTCCCGGGCGGCCAAAGTGGAGGTCCACAACGAGCAGACCATGGTGGTCAAGCTGGCGGAGGAATAGCAGCCGATGCGTTGGCTCCCACTGAAGAAAGACGCGAAGGAGGAGCGGCAGCCGCAGCCGTTCGTGGCGATCGAGTCGCTCGACCAGGCGCGCCCTGCCGGCCGGGAGGGGCGCCTCTTCGACCTCGTGATCCTCTCGCTCTTCCTGCACAGCGCTGGCAGCACGCACGAGATGATGGGCGCGTTCCTGGAGCGGTCGCCGGGGGTGACGGAGGCAGTGTTCGTCTACCCGCTCATCCTCGACAAGAAGCGCGACGTGCTGAGCACGGCGCCGCTGGAGGGCATCGTCGAGCCGCACCTGGAGCGGGCGATGGACGCATACCAGGAGGACCTGGCGTCGCTGGAGTTTGATCTGCCGGTGAGCGATTTTCGGCGACTCGTGATCGAGGGCGGCGAAGTCGTGATCCGGGACTCGATGCGCGAGTTCTGGGGTGACCGGATGACGCCGGCGAAGGTGAAGGAGGCGGAGGAGAAGCTGGGGATCAAGAAGATCGCGCTGGTACCCATGCTGGTCGAAGGCGAGCCGTACGGGATCGTGGCGTTCGGGTTCCCGCGGAGTGACATCGATGCCGAGATCGTGGAGCTGCTGGTGGGCCACTTCACGCTCGCGTTGCGCGACATCGCGACGCAGGAAGACACGGCGCGGTTCAACGATATCGATCCGGTGACGTGGGTTTACAACAAGCGCTACATCGGCGAAGCAATCGAGGCGGAGCTGGTGCGGTGCGGCCGCTACGCGCGCGCGCTGTCGGTGGTCGTCATCGACCTGGACGATTTCGGCAGGTTCAACGCGGAATATGGCCAGTCGATGGGTGACCGGTTACTCAGGAGCGCGGCGGTGAGCCTGGCGGAGGCGGTATCGCCGCCGGAGATCGTCGCGCGGCTCGGCGACGACGAGTTCGCGGTGCTGCTGCCGGAGACGAACCGCGCCGCTGCGGTGTCCGTGACGACGCGCCTGCTCGCGAGCCTGTCGCAGGTGTCGGTCTTCGGCGACGACGGATCGCCGGAGCCACTGAAGGCCTCCGTCGCGATCGTCTGCTTTCCCGAAGACGGGACATCGGCGCGAGACCTGCTGGAGAGCGCGGCGGCCGACCTGGAACAGGCCAAGCGCGAACGCAACGAGCAGGAACGCGCCGCGACAGCGCGTCCGGTCAACCCGTTGGCGCGCGCCGCCAGCGACCGCGGCCGCTAGCCGCCCGCCCGCGTTCGCGGCGCCGGACTGTCGAGCCGGCTGACGACGTCAGCCAGCTCCCGCACGTGATGGATGATCGCGTCGGGCGTCGTCCCGACCACGTCGGGGCGGGAAACGTACTGGCGCGTGAGGACCGTATGCATGCCCACGGCGGCAGCGCCCGCGATGTCGTGCCAGGGGCTGTCGCCGACGAACACGGCCTCGGCGGCGGTGGCGCGCAACTCGCGGAGCGATTTGTGAAAGAGCGAGGGGTGCGGCTTGCGCCATCCCTCCTCGGATGAGACCACGACGGACTGCATGATGTCGCCGAAGCCATGGAGCTGGAGCATGCGGCGGATCGCCGCGCCGTCGGCGAGCGTGTTGGTGATACAGCCGACGCGATAGCCGCGGTCGGCGAGGCGGCGGACAGCGTCCCGCGTGCCGTCGTGGCAGATCAGGCGCTCCGTCTCGGTCGCGAACAGCGGCGGAGTGATCTCGCGCAGCAGCGCTGGTGTGAGGACGAGACCGAAGCTGCGACAGCCCGCATCGACCCAGGTGTGGGTAGGCGGCTGCTCGAGGTTGGGCGACTGCATGAAGTAGGTTTCGGCCGAATCGCGAAGCGCGTCGGTCACCGCGCTCTGGAGTGCGGCGGCAGGTGGCACGCGGCCGGGGCCCAGCGCGATGACCAGCGTTTCGCGCGCCCGCTCGTAGGCGCCGGCGAGCGCGTCGCCGGCATCGCCGATGTCCCACAGGGTGTGGCCGAGGTCGAAGACGATAACGCGGACCGGCACTACACGTCCTCCAGGATGTGCTGGTCCTTCGCCAGCGTCTCGATGCCGCCAAAGCGGGTGCGGCGGAACCCTTCGGCGTAGGTGCAGGCGAGCCCGGCGCGCGTGGCGACGGCCTTCGCACCGGCGCGTATCCGGCGGGCGATCGCCTCGTGGTAGTCGTGGGGGTCGAGGTCGGCCAGCCAGGGGACGGTCAGTCCGGAGGCGCGCAGGTGGAGCTGCATGTCGGCGATCGTGAGCACCATCTGCGACTCGTGCGCGTGGAGCGCCGAGATCTTCGTGTCGATCCAGGCATCGATGTCGACGAACTTGTTCTGGTCGCGGGGGGACTTGGCGAAGAACCAGTGCTCCCTGACGTAATGCGGCTCGAAGCCGGCATCGATTTGCTCAGGGTGGTACAGGGGGAAGTGGGAGAACGAAGCGGCCTCGCTGGCGGCGACGGCGATGGCCCGATGGTCAGGGTGGCCTTCGTACGGCGTGAAGGGATCCCAGGTCATGACGATGTCCGGCTTCACTTCGCGGATGAGGCGCATGCACTGGCCGCGGAGCTCCCGAGGCGGGGCCTGGTACCCGAGATCGCCGTCTGAATACCCGAGCGGGAGCACGCGGTGGACGCCGAGCACCCTGGCCGCTCCATTGAGCTCCGCGTCGCGAGCGGCACGCAGTTCGGCCGCGGAGAGCTCGAACGATCCCCTGTCGTTGTCGGTGGCGACGACGAGGGTGACTTCGTGGCCGAGCGCGCAGAACTTCGCGATGGTGCCGCCGGCGAAGAACTCCATGTCATCGCCGTGAGCTTCGAAGACGAGGACGCGCTTCATGGCCACACCTCACGAACCGAAGCGGCGGCCGCCGCACACAAGATCAGCCGCCAAGTTCGCGCAGCAATGCGAGCGCGGCGACGCGCAGTGTCTCCTCGGCGGTTTCGTCGAGCATCGACACACCGGCTTCGTATCCGCCGGCGGCGAACGCGGGGGCAGGCACGACGTACCCGACGTAGTGGTTTGCATAGCAGGCGACGATGAGGTTCCGGATGCGCGCCTGGTCCTGGATCCGGGCGGCCGTCTCGACGAAGAACTCCCCGGGCAGGCCGAGAACGACGAGACCATCGCCGAGGCGCATCGCCTGCAACTCCGGATGGAGCATGTGCCGGCTGCCGGAGGGACCGAGACGCTCGGCGACGCCGCGCTCCGTCCGGAAACGGGTGACCTGGCCGACAATGCCGCGACGTCCTTCGACGTCATCGGGGGGTAGATGATGCAACCGGCTCGCCAGTTCCTCGAGGCGCTCGTCGTAGACGCGTGGTGGCTCGAGCTGACGGAGCGGGACGGGCACGTTGCGGGCCGCGACGCGTAGCGACGGCGCGGCCACGAGCTCGCCGGAGGCGACGGCCTTGTCGGCCAGTTCGTCCCAACGGATGTTCCAGACTTTGTGCTGCAGGCCGAGCGGGCGCAGCTCCTGGAGACGCCGGGCGGCTTCGGCGCCGACGATCGTGCCGACGCGGGCGGCTTCGTCGTGGCGCTGCTCGATCCACGCGGGGTTGACGTCACCGCACGCGCCGTTCAGGAAGAGAACGGGCGCGCTGCCCAGCAGCTGCTTGACCGTCTTGAGGGCGTGGCCCGGATAGTCGGCGGAGATCAGCATGTTGGTGGAGTAGAGGACGGTCGGATGGCAGGCGAAGCTCACGACGGAGGCGACGGGGCCGTCCCGCGGGTCGGGCGAGTCGAAGAGCACGACGCGCAAAGCGTCGTCGCAGGGCCCCGCCGGGTCACGGCGGTTCTGGCTGACGGAATCGACGCTGCCGCGCCCGACCTTGACGATGGCGGGCCGCAGGTCGCGGGCGGCGGCCTCGATGGCGCCGGCGATCGTGCGGGACATCATCTCCGTGAGCGGCTCGTCGAGATCGTGCCGGAGGCCCGCGGGCCCGGCGTGCGTGTGGGTGGCGGCAACCATGATATTGGCGGCCGGCACCTCCGCGGTGGCAGACGCGCGTTCGCGCACAGCGGCGACGAGGCGGCGGTCGACGCCGATGAGGTCGCAGCTGACGATGGCCGCGCGGGTGGCGCCATCGTCGAGGACGAGGGCGCGGGCGTGGAGGTCGTCGTGCACGCCGACGGCGCCGCCGACGCGTCCGCCGTAGCCATCGAGGAGGGTGCCGACGGGTGGGGTGATCACGACCTCTGCGGCGCCGGCACGGAAGTTCATGAGCGACTTGTATGCGCCACGGCGCTTGCCGTCAAGCGGGAGGGCTGTGCGGAGGGCTGGCCGGCGCCAGGTCAGCCGTCGAGTACTTCATGTCCGAGGGCGCGCTCGACGTCGCCGGCGCGCCCCGCTGCCCACACGGCGGCGGGGTCGTCGACGGCGACGCGGCGGAACCGGCCGGCACCGAGGCGCTCGACGAGCGCGTCGTACTGCTCGCGGAAGCGCGACTGCCATGCGTGGAGGTAGCAGACCTCGGCGACGCTGGCCTGCAGGGCCTCCTTGAGGCAGCCGAAGCACGGCTGGAGCGTGGTGTAGAGCGTGCAGCCTTCGATCGCCACGCCGAAGCGGGCGGCAGCGAGCAGCGCGTTCTGCTCGGCGTGGACGCAGACGCAGACGTCGTAGCCCTCGCCGGATGTGTAGCGATCCGGATGCGCGCAGCGATGGCAGCCGCCGTCTTCGCAGTTCCGCATCTTCGAGGGGGTCCCGTTGTAGCCGGTGCTCAGGATGCGATAATCGCGGACGATGATCGCGCCGACGCGCCTGCCGGTGCAGTTGGCGCGGGCGCGGACCGCGAGCGCGATGCCCATGAAGTAGCTGTCGGGATCGGGCCTGGCCATCAGCTGGCTTCCAGGCGTGCGCGCGCCAGGCGGACGGCGCCGAGGAGCTGCGCGTCGGTGCCCAGCGACGACCGGAGGACGGCGAGCTGGCCGGGCACGCATGCGAGCACAAGCTCGCGGACCGGCGCGAGAAGCCACTCGCCCTGCGCGGCGACAACGCCGCCGCCGAAGACGACCGCTTCCGGATCGAGCAGCGCTGCGATGTCGACGACGGCCATGGCGATCTGCTCCTGCATCGAGCGGAGCCAGTCAGACGCACGAGCGTCGCCGGACCGCGCGGCGTCGAACAGGTCGGCTGGCTTCGCGTGCTTGCCGATGATACGTGTCGCAGCGGCGGCGGAGGCGCGGCCGCTCACTTCGGCTTCGAGGCAGTGTTGCCAGCCGCCGGCAACGAGTTGTTCCCGGGTCATGCGGAAGTATGCGACCTCGCCCGCCAGGCCGTGGACGCCGCGATGCAGCCGCCCATCGAGCACGACGCCGGCGCCGATGCCCGTGCCAAGGGCGATGAACACGAAATCGCGCATGGCCTTCGCGACGCCGAGCCATCCCTCGCCGATGGCGGCGGCATTCGCGTCGTTCTCGATCGCGACGGGGACGCGACGCGGACGGCCGAGCAGGTCGGCGATCGCGACGTCGTGCCAGCCGGGCATGTTGGCGACGGACGAGACGGAGCCGGTGCGGGGGTCGGCGAGGCCGGGGAGGGCCACGCCGATGGCGGCGACGGAGGCGCCGACCCAGACGCCGCGGACGAGATCGTCGATGGTACGGCCGATGGCGTTGAGCACGCGTTCAGGCGGGCCGGGCGGGAGCGGGCCGGAGCGGCGCGCTTCGACCTCGCCGTCCTGGTTCGCGATGACGACGCGGACGTTCGACGCGCCGATGTCGACGCCGGCGATGAAAGGTGAGGGCACGCGGAAAGGGTATCGGCGGCGCTGTGACGGTGACAGCGGGGTGATATTACATAACGCAACGTAGAGATGTATGCGCGCCGCGTGCCAGAGTTGGTAGATTAGGCACGACGTCGGAGCGTCACGGAACCCCATGCTGGACACCTACCTGCTCACGCTCGCCCTTTCGATCGCGATCGGGGTCGGCGCTTCAATCATGCTCCTGGCGCTGTCGCGCGCGGACCGGTTCACGGGCCTGTTCGACGTGCGCGGGGCCGAGGAGCGCCCGCGCTGGGGCGGGGCAGTGTTCCTGGCAGCGTTCGCCCTGACGCCATTCCTCGCATCATCGGTTTCAGCTCACGCGGACGAATTCTTCTCACCCAAGTCGAGCAGCTTCCTGGGATTGCTGGCGGCGACGTCGGTCGTGTTCGTCGTCGGATTCCTGGACGACGTGAAGCTCGTCAGCCCGCTCGTACGATCAGCGGTGTTCGTGTGCGCTGGCGGCGCCGTGTACGCCGCGGGTTATCGCATGGATGACATCGGCTTGCCGTGGGGGGGCCACATCCACCTGGGCGTGGCGGGCATCTTCGTGACGCTGCTGTGGATCTACGCGATCACCAACGCGATCAACTTCATCGACGGGCGGGATGGGGTCGCGCTCGGCGTGGGGATCTTCGCCTGCATCACCATGGCGGAGATCGCGGCGCATTCGGCGCACCCTACCGTGGCGCTGCTGCTGGTGGCGCTCGCCGGCGCGGGCCTGGGGTTCTTGCCGTTCAACCTTCCGCCGGCGTCGATCTACATCGGCGACTCGGGAGCGTACGTCATCGGGTTCCTGCTGGCGACGCTCTCGATCCGCGCCTCGACCGGGCCGGCCAATGAGATCTTCATCGCGGTGCCGCTGGTGGCGCTGGGATACCCGATCCTGGACCTGGTGCTGGCGCCGGTGCGCCGCATGCTGCACGGGATGCACCCGATGAACCGCGATGAAGACCACATGCATCACCGCCTGGAGCGGCTGGGCGCCGGGCCGCGGGGATTACTCGTGATCACGTACGCCCTCGCGGCGATCTTCTCCGGTGGGGCGATCCTGCTGCACTACCTGGACAGCAACGTGCTGGAAGCGGCGGTGTTCGTCGCCATGATCGCGACAGTGGCGCTCATCCTGCACCGGCTGGGGTACATCGTGACCCTGTGGAACAGTCACAGCATCGTCTGGCTGCGGCAGCGCGTGTTCGCGCCCGAGGCGGAGGCGGGCCCGCCGGGCGATTAGGCCCGTCAGCGCGGTGCGACGATGCGGCCGGCGTAGTGGGCGCCCAGCACGAGCAGGCAACGCGCCACGATGCCGGCGCCGGTGACGGCGTCGACGGCGACGTTTCGGCGCAGGTGCTTGCGGTAGTAGCGCCACATGCTCCTGTGACGCTCGATGATGATGCGTGGCGCGGGCCGGCGGCTGATGCCGATGCGGTGATACAGGGTGGCGGCCGGGTGATAGATCACGCGCTTGCCGGCGTCGTGCACGCGCTTGCAGAAATCGACATCTTCGCTGAACAGGAAGAAGCGCGGATCCCAGCCTCCAAGCGCATCAAAGACGGCGCGTGGGAACATCATCGCCGCGCCGCTGACCCAGTCAACGTCGGCCGTACGCGCGTGGTCGAAGCCGGACATCATGTAGCGGCGGCTGAACCGATTTCCGGGGAAAAGGCGCGTGAGCAGCGAGTAGCGGCTGAAGATCGCGGTGGCGTAGCCGGGGAAGGCGCGGCAACTCAGCTGCAGCGTGCCGTCGTCGTCGAGGAGCCTGGGAGCGGCGACGCCGACGTCATCGTTGCGCTCGAGGTACGAGGCGAGCTCGGTCAGGGCGTCGCTGTCGAGCCGTATGTCGGGGTTGAGTACGGCGACGTACCGGCCCGTTGATCCGCGCACGCCGTCGTTGACGGCGGCCGACAGGCCGTCGTTACGCGCGCGGCGAAGAACCCGCGCCCACGGATAGGCGCCGGTCACGGCGTCGGGCGTGCCGTCGCTGGAGGCATTGTCGACGATGATGGTCTCGTACTCGATGCCGCGCGTGTGCGAGTGCATTGAGCCGAGCAAGTCGCCCACGCAGTCGCGCGAGTTGTAGGTGACGATGACGACGGACACCTGAGGATTCACGGTTGGTCAGTGCGAGGGCGCGCGACGCCGCGATACACCTCGTACGTCTCGTCGGCGGCGCGGCTCCAACTGAAAGCACCGGCACGGGCGAGGCCACGGCGCGACATCGCGGCGCGCAGATCGGCGTCCGGGAGCAGCTCGCGAAGCCCGGTCGCGATGGCATCGACCGAACGCGGGTCGACGAGCCGCGCGGCGTCGGCCGCCACCTCGGCGGTTGCGCCCAACGCGGACGTCAGCACCGGCGTGCCGCAGGCCATCGCCTCGAGGACGGGGAGTCCGAAACCTTCGTAGAGCGAAGGCAGCGCGAGGAGCATCGCGCCGGCGTACAGCGCCGGCATGTCCGGGGCCGGGACGTAGCCGAGAAACACGACCTCGTGTTGCATGCCGAGCTGTTGCACCAGTTCGATCTCGGCGTCGTAGCGCCAGGCCTTCTGACCGACGACGGCGAGCCGGGCCGGGATGCCCTCGCCGCGCAGGCGGTGCAGGGCACGGATGAGGCGAGGGCGGTTCTTCCCGGGCTCCAGGCTTCCGACGCTGAGGATGTACGGGCCCTCGAGCCCGTAGCGGCGCGCCGTCGCGGCGGCGTCGGCGGGATCGACGGGGCGATACTGTTCGCCGGCAGCCTCGTACACCACCGCCACCTTCGCTCCGGGCGCGCCGAGCAGCCGGATGACGTCGCCGCGGACGGTCTCTGAGGGAACGATGATGGCGTCGGCGAGGCGGGCGGAGAGACGCGTGAGGGTCTGCATGTAGAGGCGGCGGACGGCGGGATAACGCCGGGGGATGCGGAGGAACGTGAGGTCGTGAATGGTGACGACGCGGCGAGACGGGGCGCCCAGGAGAGGCAGCGTGTGGTGGGTCGAGTGCAGGACATCGATCCCGAGCGAGCGGAGGGAGGCGGGCAGGCGCGTCTGCTCCCAGAGAAAGCGCTGGACGCGGGACGATGCGGCGACGCGCTCGATGCGCCAGTTGCGCCTGTGCTCCAGCGATTCGTCGAGCCAGTGGCCGCGCGTGAACAGGGCGAAGCCATCGCTGGAGTGGCGCGCCGCCATCGCGCGGGTCAGCTCGATGGCGTAGACGCCGGCGCCGGCGGGTTGGGACGGCACGGAGCTGGCGTCGATGGCGATCCTCACAGGTCGTGGACCTGCAACGTCCGTCCCATGCGCCCCCGGTAGTAGTCGGTGGCGCCCAGGCACATGGCGCGAAGGAGCCGCCACTGGCGCCGGGCGACCATGCGGCCGGCGCTGGCGCATCGCGTCGCCCAGAAGTAGGCGGTGAACCAGGCATACGCGGCGTTCGAGCGCGCGTGCTTCCGGACGAGGTAGAGGCGATTGCGCGTCGCGTAGTACTGCTTGAATGGGGTCATCCAGCCGCCGCCGCTCGATCCGCTCTCGCGGTGGTAGACGACGGCGGCGGGCTCGTAGGTGAGACGGTAGCCGTGAGCCTGGGCGCGGCGGATGAAGTCGGTCTCCTCGTAGTACATGAAGAAACGCTCGTCGAGCATGCCGGCGTCGCGGAACGCCCCGGACGGGACGAGGGCGCAGCAGAAGCTTGCGGTCGCCAGGCCCTCGCGGCGATGTTGCGTCGCCGGCCCGTCCGGGCGGCCGGCGTAGGTGCCGCGAAACACGCCGAGCCTCCAATCGAACCCGCCCGCATGCGTGCTGATCAGGCGATGGTCGTAGTAATAGAGGATCTTGGGCACGACGAGGGTGCGCTCGTCGGCGGAGCGGACGAGCGCGGTGAGAAACCCGGGCGTGAGAGCGACGTCGTTGTTGAGGAAGAGCGCGTAGTCGTAGCCGCGATCGAGGCAGACGCGGACGCCGATGTTGGCGCCGGCGGCGAAGCCGACGTTGTCGCCGCAGCGGATGGAAGCGGCCTGGGGGAACGCGCCCTCGATGGTGTCCATCGAGCCGTCGGTCGAGCCGGAATCGACGACGATCAGGCTGTATCCCGCGTACTCGACGTCTCGGAGCGTGGCGCAGAACTCGTCGACGAACGCGGCGCTGTTGTAGTTGACGACGACGATGCCAACGAGTGGCGTGGCCTCAGCCACCGGCGCTCACCTGCGCGCGCCGGAAGTAGTCCACAAGGGCGTCTCGCCACGGGCGCATCGTGATGCCGAGCGCGCGTGCGCGCGTGTTGGCCAGCACAGCGTATGCTGGCTTGCGCGGACCGTCGTAGCCGCCCGCCCGCAGCTGCGCGACCGTCACCGGCTCGATGTTCAGACCGGCCATGCCCGCCAGGCGCAGCACTTCGCGCGCCCAGTCGAAGCGGGAAGCCTGGCCCTCGTTGACCAGGTGGTAGATGCCGGCCGGAGCGTGCCGGTCGATGAGCGCCCGAATCGCGACGGCGAGATCGTCCGTCGCGGTGGGCGCCGAGACCTCGTCGGTGACGAAACGCAGCGGCCTGCCGGCGCGCGCGGCGGCGAGGATCTTCGCGGGGAAGTTGTTTCCGTGCTCGCCGTACAGCCATGATGTGCGCACGATCCGGGCCACGCTCCCGGCGGCCTCGAGCGCCATCTGCTCACCCCGGAGCTTGGAGGCGCCGTAGGCGTTGACGGCGGCCGGCCGGTCGAGCTCCCGGTAGGGGCGTTGCGCGTCTCCGCCGAAGACTTCGTCGGTGCTGATGGCGATGTACATCGCGCCACACTTCATCGAAGCGCGGGCGACGTTCGCGGCGCCGACGGCATTCACCGCGTGAGCGAGATCCGGATCCCGCTCGCAAAGTGCCGTGTCCGTGAGGGCGGCCGCGTGGATGATGACGTCGGGACGGGCCGCATCAACCGCGCGGCGCACCGATGAGTCAACGCTCACGTCGAGCGCGGCGTGCCCGGTGGCAACGACGTCGCGGGCGCCCAGGACGCGCTGCAGGCTGCGTCCGAGCTGTCCTTCAGCGCCGGTGATCAGGACTCTCATCGAGGGCAGTGTACGCCACGGTGTGGCAGCCACGGCGCGCATGCGGGCTGTCCCGCGGGAAGGTCAGGCGGTGTCGAGCGGCGCCCGGGCGAGCCGGTCACCGTACTGCCGTTCGTAGTAACGGCGGAAGTCGCCGGCTTTGATCTTCTCCCACCACCAGCGGTTCTCGACGTACCAGCGGACGGTGCGTTCGAGCGCCTGGTCGTAGTCGAGGGCGGGGGCCCAGCCGAGGGCGCGCACCTTCTGGCAGTCCATCCAGTACGAGTAGTCGTGCCCGGCGCGATCCTCGACGTGGCGGACCAGTGTGTGCGGCTTGTCGAGCATGTCGAGGATGGCCGTCGCGACCTCGATGTTCGGGCGGTGGTTGCCGGCCTGGATGTTGTAGGCCTCGCCGGGCTCGCCGCGCTCGAGGAGGAGCAGCAGGGCGCGGACGTTGTCCTCGACGTAGAGGCGGTCGCGCTCCTGCAGGCCGTCACCGTACAGCGGAAGCGGCTGATCATCGAGCGCGTTCGTGATGAACAGCGGGACCGCCTTCTCGAGATGCTGGTAGGGACCGATGTTGTTGGCCGGGCGCGCAACGACCACCGGCAGACCATGCGTGTCCGCAAAAGCGCGGCACATCATGTCGCCGGCGGCCTTGCTCACGGCGTAGGGGCTGCGCGGGCGGAAGGCATCGTCTTCGTGCCGGGGGTGGTCGCGGGTGGCCGGCCCGTAAACCTCATCGGTGGAGACGTGGAGCACGCGTGCGACGCGGGCGTCGCGCGCGGCGGCCAGGACGTTGTAGGCGCCGCGCACGTTGGTCTCGATGAAGTCGGAGGCGTCGTCGATCGAGCGGTCGACGTGGGACTCGGCGGCGAAGTTCACGGCGGCGTCGCAGCTGGCGATGGCCGCGGTCACGGCGTCCCCATCGCAGATCGTGCCGTGCACGAACGCGTAGCGGCGATCCCCGTCCATTCCTGCCAGGTTGTCGGCGTTGCCGGCGTAGGTCAGGGCGTCGAAGTTCACGACGGACACGTCCGGGCGCTCCGCCAGCACGTAGCGAATGAAGTTGCTGCCGATGAAGCCGGCGCCGCCGGCGACGAAGAGCCGACGCATCAGGGCACACGCAGGCGGCTGAAGTCGCCGAGCACGAACTGGTAGCCGCGGGGCATCCGGGAGTCTCCGCTCAGCTCGACGTTCCGCCCGATGAGGCTCTGTTCGATGCGATGCTGCAGCCGCTCGACCGTGGTGTTCTCCATGATTACGCTGCCGGCGACTTCGCTCTCCGTGATGCGACAGTCGGGACCGACGGACGTGAAGGGGCCGATGTACGCGTCCTGGATGCGAGTCCGTTCGCCGATGATCGCCGGGCCGCTGATCACGCTGTTGATGATGTGGCAACCCTGCTGGAGGATGACGCGGCCGTGGAGGCTCGACGTGCCGTCGACGGTGCCGCCGGAACGGTCATCGGCCAGCGTCTCGAGCACCATGCGGTTCGCGGCGAGCAGATCATCGTGCTTGCCCGTATCGATCCAGTCGCCCTCGACGATGTCCGTGCGGACATCGGCCCCGTGGTCGAGGAGCCACTGGATGGTGTCGGTGATCTCCAGCTCGCCGCGGGCAGAGGGCTTGATCGCGTCGATGGCATCGAAGACGCGGCTGTTGAACGTGTAGATGCCGATGACGGCGAGGTCACTCGGTGGCGCCGGGGGCTTCTCGATGACGCGCACGAGGCGCTCTCCCTGGAACTCGGCGACGCCGAACGCGCGCGGATCGGGCACGCGCTTGAGCAGGACGCCGGCATCGGCGGTAGAGTGCGCGAATGCGCGGGCGTACTGGGCGACGCCGTGGGTGAGGAAGTTGTCACCGAGGAAGACGATGAACGGCGCTCCACCGACGGATGCGCGGGCGAGGCCGATGGCCTGGGCGATGCCGCCGGGCACGGGCTGCTCCACGTAGCCGATCGATGCGCCAAAGCGTGCGCCATCGCCGACGGCGGCGCGCACCTGATCGCCGGTCTCGCTGGAGACGACGATCGTGATCTCGTCGACGCCGGCTTCGACGAGATGTTCGAGCGCGTAGAAGATCACCGGCTTGTTGGCGATCGGCACCAGCTGCTTGGCGCCGGTGTACGTGAGCGGGCGGAGGCGGCTGCCCTTTCCGCCGCTGATCACCACGCCCTTCAGCCTTCGCTCCATTGCGGCGAGTGTAACACGCGCCCGTGCTCTGGCTCGCGGCGAGCGCGGCTGGCAAGATTCCCGAGCAGGCAGGAGCGGCTGGAGGGTTCATGGACGTCCGAGGCAAGACGGCGATCGTCACGGGTTCGGCGGTGGGCGTGGGGCGGGCCACGGCGATCGACCTGGCGAAGCGCGGGGCGAACGTGGTCGTCAACTACTCGCGGTCGGAGGACGACGCGCGCGAAACAGTCGGCCTTGTGGAAGCGCAGGGCGTGAAGGCGCTGCTCGTGCGGGCGGACGTATCGCGTGACGACGAAGTCAGGGCAATGACGGCGGAGGCGGCCGCGAAGTTTGGTGGGGTGCACGTCCTGGTGAACAACGCGGCGATGACGCACTTCGTCGGGTTCGCGGACCTGGACGGAATGAAAGGGGAGTTCTGGGACGACATCTTCGCGGTGAACGTGAAGGGCGCGTTCTTCTGCGCGCGGGCGGCCGCGAAGGTGATGCGGGAGAGCGGCGGTGGGGCGATCGTCAACGTGGCGTCGGTGGCGGGCGTGCGGGCTGTGGGGAGTTCGATCGCCTACGCCGCATCGAAGGCGGCGCTGATCAACATGACCGTGGCGCTCGCGCGGGTGCTGGGGCCGGAGATCCGGGTGAACTGCGTCGCGCCGGGTTTCATCGAGACGCGGTGGCTGAAGACCGGGCTGGGAGACCGCGTGTACGAGATGGCGAAGACATCCGAATCGAACCGCGCTCCCTTGAAGGCGGTGTGCACGCCGGAGACGGTCGCGCAGCTGATCCTGAGCCTCATCGAGGGGGCGGACATGGTCACGGGCCAGACGGTCGTGATCGATGGCGGCGTGGGCATTTCCGGCTAGGCGTAACGCAGCACCCCGGCGATTGCGATTCTCGCAGGTCCCGCGGGCGTGATCTGATGCCGCGGGATTTGTCAGACTGACAGAGCCCCTGCCGCCGCGGCACGAAGCGGTTCCCGTTCAGCGCCACTGGTTAGGAGCAGTGAATGGAACGCTGGGAATACAAGGTCGTGTACGTGGATTTTCGAGGCAGGATTTCGTCTGAAGGGGCGGAGTACATCCGACAGGGCGGTGAACACCGCACCGGGTTCGTCCGCGGCTACCTCGACAAGCTCGGCGAGGAAGGCTGGGAAATGACCGGGATACTCCCCCTGATGAGGCCGGAGAGCAGCTACTTCATGCTGAAGCGCCCCGCGGGCGCGAAGGCAGCCGAAGGTTAGTTCGAGTCCGGCGCTGAGGGATCCGTAATCGATGCCGGTGGCGGCAGGGGCGACCGCAGTTCGGAGGCGCACCTCGACTATGACGCGACCCTGCGCTCCGCCCGGCGTGAGCGCCGGCCCTCTTGACTCGATGAGCCGGCCGTCCGTAATCTCTACACTGGCTGCACGCGGCGCGATATTCCGCCGCGCGGCCGGGGCATCGTCCATCACACCGGATCGTTCCTGGAGGTCACGCTGTGACGACGCAACAGAAGCAGATCACGTCCACGAACGAACAGGATCGCGCCGTCGCCGTGCTGACGACGGCATTCAGCGGCGATCCGATCCTGCGCTGGGTCTTCCCCGACTCACGCCAATACCTCACGGATTTCCCCCGCCTCGTCCGGGCGTTCGCCGGCGCCGCCTTCGAGAACGAGACGGCGCATTGTGCGGAAGACTTCTCGGCGATCGCGCTCTGGCTCGCGCCCGGCGTGAACCCCGACGAGGAGGCCACCGGCGCGCTGCTCGATGAAGTCATCCCGGACGCGCGGAAGGAGGAGGCGTTCGCCTTCCTGGGGCAGATGGGCGAGTTCCACCCGACCGAGCCGCTCTGGTACCTGCCGCTGATCGGCGTCGACCCGGCGCAGCAGGGGCGCGGCTACGGTTCGGCGTTGCTGGCGCACGCGCTCGCCAGGTGCGACCACCAGGGCTCGTCCGCGTACCTCGAAGCTACGAGCCCGCGAAACAAGGCGCTGTACGAACGCCACGGGTTCGACGAGATCGGCGTGATCCGGGCGGGCAGTTCGCCGCCGATGTGGCTGATGGTGCGGAAGCCCCGGTAGCCGGGCCCCGGCGCCCGCCCTGTGCGACGAAGCCTCGGACCGAGGGCGGCGCCGCGGGTCAGGCCGACGGAGGCCGGTGTGAGCCCACCCTCGATGGCGCATAATGGCGGTCATGGCAGACAGCGCTAAGGGCGGCGACGTCTTCGTCGAATACGCGACGGCGAGCGATGGCGCGTGCATCGCCTACTGGGCCACGGGGGAAGGCCCGCCGTTCGTCCACATGCCGAACCCGCCGTGGAGCCACAGCCTGGTCGCGTGGCAGGTGCCGGAGATGCGCCGGTGGTTCGAGCGCCTGCTCGGAAGGCGACGCATGATCCGTTACGACAGCCGGGGCTCGGGGCTGTCGGACCGCGACGTCAGCGACTTCTCGCTCGACTTGATGGTCGGCGACCTGGAAGCCGTGATCGACAGGGTCGATCCACCCCCGTTCGCGCTCTTCGCGTACTTTGCGTCCGGCCCCGTCGCGATCGCCTACGCGGCGCGCCATCCGGAGCGGTTGTCGCACCTGGTGCTCTGGTGCACGTACGCGCGCGGCGCCGACTACACGCGCTCGGACGCCGTACGGGCGACGCGGTCGCTCATCGAACAGGACTGGGAAACGTACACGGAGACGGCGGCGCACGTGCTGCTCGGTTGGGACCAAGGCGAAGAGGCGCACCGGTTAGCGCACTACATGCGGGAAGCCGTTGAGCCGGGGACGGCGCGGCGCCTGTTCGGCGATATCGACGCGTTCGACGTGACGCCGTTGCTGTCCGCGATCAAGACGCCCACGCTGGTCCTGCACCGCCGGCAGATCGCCTGGGCCGACGAGGGCGTCCCGCGGCGGATGGCCGCGAGCATCCCGGGAGCGCGCCTGGTCCTCCTCGAGGGGAAGTCGCCCGTACCGGGACTGGGCGACATGGAGGCGGTACTCGACGCGGTCGGCTCATTTCTAGGCGACGACTACTCGCCGGCCGCGACGGCGACAGGGAGCTCTCCCAGAGTTCAAACGGTGCTCTTCACGGATCTCGTCGAGCACACCGAGATGATGCAGCGCCTGGGTGATGACAGGGGGCGCGATGTCCTGCGCGCGCACGAGCAGATCACGCGCGACGTGCTGAAGCAGCACGGCGGCGCCGAGGTGAAGACCACCGGCGACGGCTTCATGGCGTCGTTTGATTCCGTGACCAGGGCCGTGGACTGCGCCATCGCACTGCAGCGGGCCTTCGCTGCGCACAACGAGACGGAGACGATCGGGACGGAGCCCGGCGCGCCGACGGTTGAGCCGCTGCAAGTGCGGGTCGGACTGAACGCGGGCGAGCCGATCGAGGAGCAGGGCGACCTGTTCGGATCGGCGGTGATCCTCGCATCTCGCATCGCCGCGAAGGCGGCCGGCGGTGAGATCTTGATCCCGGAACCGCTGCGGCACCTGCTGTCGGGGAAGAGCTACGTGTACGCCGACCGTGGCGAGACGGTCCTCAAGGGTTTTGACGACGCCGTGAGGCTGTACGAAGTGCGCTGGCGAGCGTAGCGGCGTAACCGGGGGACCTGCGACGGTGTACGATGCGTCCGCGCCGCGGTCGCGGTGTCACGGGCGCGCCGGGAGCTTGCCCGCGGCGGCCAGGGTGTCGCGGAGTCCCTGTTCGAGACCGCGCGGAGCATAACCCAGTTCGCTTCGCGCCTTGTCATCGCGCGCCCAGAACGTCACGCCGTCGGACGACGAGATCAACTCACCCATGTTCGGCGGGAGCCCCATCGCACGGCCGACGATCGGCCCCAATGGCGCGATCATGCGCAACACGGATGTTGGCATGGTGAGGCCCGGCGCCTTCTTGCCCGTGATCTCCGCCAGCGTGACGATGAAGTCCCGCATCGTCGCTACCTGGCCACCCAGGACGTACGCCTCTCCCGCGCGGCCGTTGTCCAGCGCGCGGATGATCCCGTCCGCCACGTCGTCGCGGTGCACGAAGTTGAGTCCGAGTCCGGGGAACGCCATCACCGGCAGGCGCCCGCGCAGGAACATGTCCATCACGTTGCCGAGTTGCGAATGGTCGCCGGGGCCGTAGACGCCACCGGGCTGCACGATCACGCACGGCAGGCCCTCGCCGATGATGCGCCGCGCAATGTCGTGCGCGAGGTGCTTCGTCTGCTCGTAGTACGACGTGTAGCCCGCGCCGGGATGCACGTACGTCTCGTCGACAACCTCGCCGCGCGTATTGCCGAACGCGGCGACGGTAGAGATATACGCCACGTTCGGCACCCGCGCGTCCAGCACCGCGCGCAAGACGTTCTCGGTGCCCGTGACGTTGGCATCGTACATCGCCTGATGAGCCGATTGCGGGATGCCGACCTCGTAGACAGCGGCGCAGTGGATGGCGGCGTCACAGCCGTCGAGCGCCGACCGGATGGCGGCCGTGTCGTGCAGGTCGCCCGCAACCGGTTCGCAGCCGATCGCGGTCAGCGCCGCGACGCTGGCGGGATTTCGCACCAAGGCGCGTACGTCGTCACCCCGCCCGCGTAGCCGCCGGGCTACCTCGCCTCCGATAAACCCGGTGGCCCCGGTGATGAAGATCCGCATGACTGCACCGCGATTCGTGACCCGTACCGGTGTTGCCGGAGCCGGTCCGGCGCGTACAGTCTACGAGTCGCTGCACGCAGGGACACGCGGGACCCGCCGTACGCGCGTGGCACGCGGGAGACGCCGCGCCAGTGGTGCGGGCCGGACTTGTCCGCGCTAAGACCCGCGCGTTCGCGCCAGGGTGCGTGCCAGGTCCTCGACGCCGGCCTGGAGCGAGATGCGCGGCTCCCACAGCCCGCCGGCGCGCAGCTTCGAGACGTCGAAGCACGAGCGCCGGATCTCGTGCCGCTCCGGCCGATATTGGATGCCGGCCGCCCCGCCGAACGCCGCCGCCATCGACCCGGCGAGCGTGTTGATCGTGGTGGCGACGCCCGTACCGACGTTCCAGATGCCGCGCATCGACCGCTCGTCGAGCGCGAGGAGAATTGCCGAGACGACGTCCGACACGTGAATGAAGTCGCGCTGCTGCTCACCGTCGCCGAAGATCTGCAGCGGCCGGCCGGCCGCCAGACGCTCGGCGAAGATGCTGACCACGCCGCCCTCGGCGTCGGAGCGCTGGCGGGCGCCATATACGTTCGAAAGGCGCAGCGAGGCGGAGGACAGGGGGGTGGCGTGGACGATCGCCTCTCCTTCGATCTTGTGCTGTCCGTATGGATTGTCCGGGCTCGTCGGCGTCTCTTCGGTTGCCGCCACGGGCGTCTCGCCGTACGCGGCGCCGCCCGACGAGATGAACACGAAGCGCCGCACGCCGTGCCGGACGGCGGCCTCGGCGACGCGTTCCACGCCATCGACGTTGATGCGGCGATCGAGGCGCGGATCGGCGAGCGAGCGCGTGACGTTCGTCTGCGCCGCGCAATGCACAACAGCGTCAAAGCCGAAGCGCTCGAAGAGCCAGTCCACCGGCGATTCGGCGATGTCGAGGACGTGAAGCGGCACGTCACCGGGGAGGTTAGCGAGCTGGCCCTTGCTGAGGTCATCCAGCACGTGCGCTTCGTCACGGCGAGCGATCAGCTGATCGACCACGTGCGAACCGATGAATCCCGCTCCGCCCGTCACGAGTATCCGTCGTCTCATCGCGATGCCTCCCGCACAGCGACAGGGGGCTGCGCCGCGGCTGAGATCGCTGTCGCCGGGTGCACGGCGTCCACCCGGATCAACGTTGCGGCGTACGCCACCAGCAAGAACAGGCCCCCCGAGAGGACGAGTACGGCAGGAGCTCCCGAGATGCCGAGGAGGAGGCCGGCGAGCGCCGGCCCGGCAGCGTGGCCAAACCCGTCCATCGTCATGAACCAGCCGATCAGGCCGCCCTGGACGCCCGCCGAGCGGGACAGGCCGATCATCGTGGCGGCAATCGCGGGCATGGCGAATCCAAACGCGCCGCCGGCGAGCGCGCCCACGGCGGCGACGAGGAGAGGATCGTCGAGGCGAGCCAGGAGGAGGAGGCACGCGCCCGCGAGGCCGAATCCCAGTGCCATCGTCAGCCTGCCGCCCACCCGGTCCGCCATCGCGCCGCCGGGAATCACGAGCAACCCGCCAAGGACGGCCGCTGGCGCCAGCAGCAACCCCTCGCGGGCCAGCGATACGTCGAGGACGTCGCGGCCGTACGCGCGGAACGTCGCGGTGAGCGCGCCAATCGCAACGGCCTCGGCGAGCACCAACGCGGCGAATACCGTGCGCTGCGGCGTCGCCAGGACGCCGGGGATCTCGCTTAGCGGCAGGCGAGCAGGCATGCGACCAGCCGCGGCTCCACGGGTACGTCCGGCGACCAACGTGAGCCCGAGCGCGATGGCGACGGCGCCGATGGGGCCGACCATTGCCGCGTCGAACGAGACGTACATGTTGAGCACGGCGCCGCCGCCGAGCCCGACGGCGAGCGCGCCGCCGCTCGCCAGCGTGAGCATGGCGGTGAACCGTCCCTTGTCGCCTTCACCGAACCGATCCGCGCCCGCCGAATACAGGGCCGGCCAGGTCACCGACGAGCCCAGCCCTTCGATCGCGGCGGCGCCGATGATCAGCCACGGCGCGGTGTGCGCCAGCACGAGGATCAGCACATCGGCGACAAGCAGCAGCGCCGTGCCAAGCGCCAGCGCGCGGGCCGTCCCGAGCCGGTCGGAGATGAAGCCGCCGCCAATCTGCGTGGCGAGCTTCGCGAGGCCGAAGGCCGCGAGGGCGTAGCCCGCGATCGCCGCGCTTCCGTGCATCGATTCAGGGATGTAGGACTGAAGCGCGATCAGGAAGACGAACAGGAACGCCGCATCGACGAGGAACGCGATCGCCAGTAGCGCGAACCCGCGCCGGACGATGTTGCACGAGCGAGCCGCGGAGTCCCGGAGGCGCGAGGGTATCATGCCGCGTCGCACGCTTTCACCGACGCCGGCGCCGGAGCGCCCGCGCGGAACGCCGACACGTCATAGACCATCATGCGCGTCGACCGGCCGCCGTACCTGACTTCCACGCGGCGCTGCGCGACCAGTCCATCGAGCAGCGCCTGCTCGTTCGTCGCGAACTGCCGTCCGTAGCCGCGCTCGACGACCACCCGGTCGACGTGCTTGGCCGCGAGGTAACAGCGGTACCGCTCTTCGGTCCAGTTGGCGCGGCGCTGGCTCTCGCTGAAGAACTCGTTGGCGAGCACGCCGTGCCGGCGCATCACGTAGAGCGCTCCCTGTTCCTTCTGGTTGGGGCTGAGGATCCGGTAGACGGCTCCCGCCCGGAAGTCCCCGGAGGCGAGGTATCCGGAGTAGTCGTTCCTGGCAGCGGATACGACGCCGCTGTATCCCCCCGGCCCGACGAAGCTCCGGACGCCGGGGATGTCCGCGCCCGCGCCGGAGAGCACGATGAGCGCGAGCCCGCTTGCCGTTGCGAGCGCCAACCCGAGCGAGCGGTAGTGCCGCCTGATCATCGGTGCGAGCGCCGCGAGGAGGAAGGGCGACACCAGCACGGAGCCGCGGCGCGGCAGGTCGTTGAGGATGGAGCCAGCAATGCTCCCCCACGAAGTCTCGTTGAGCACCGGCGTGCGCAGCGCGAAATACAGCGATGGCGCGAGCAGGGGCAGCGTCGCGGCGGTCGCGATCAGGAGCGGCCGGCGCGCGTCCGGGCGTGCGAGGACATACCATGTGACGTATGCGGCGATCGCCAGCCCACCCTCGATGGGGTGGGTCGAGGCGGTTAACCAGATCCCCGCCGCGGCGAGCACCCAACGCCGGCGCTCGACGGCCCATACCGTCGCGAAGAACGCCGCAGCCGACCAGAGAAACGCATACTGGCCGTTCGCCACGGCGTCGATGAAGAATGGGTTGATGAGGAAGAGGACCAGCAGCCAGGGGTCACGCATCGCCGGGCGCGCCGCCAGCGCCGCGCTGACGGTGGCCGTGGCGGCGAGCACGAGGAAGAGCGTCACCGACCAGTCACCGAACAGCCGATAGGCCAGCGCGTTCAGGGTCCAGGGCGCGAGCGCGTACGGGAACGTGAACGCGCGGCCGCCATCGAGTTCCGCGAATCGTATCGGGATGTGTCCCGTGTTGAACAGGCGGTCGCTGATGTACCAGACGTGCGCATAGTTGTTTGCGGTGTCATCGCCGAGGTAGATGGTGCGGGTCAGGATGCGTCCCGCTGCCGCGAGCGCCGCGAGAAAGAACAGCGGCAGCACGCAATACGCAAACCATGTCGGCACGCCCTGCGGCAGCCTGCGCGCCGCCATCACGCGCCACCACGCGCAGGGCATCGCCACGAGGTCGATGATGACGTCCTTCATGCGGGTGCGGGAGCGAAACACCGGGATGTCGATCAGCGTCGTGTCGTGGATCCGGTACCCGAGCATCGGCAGGATGACGGCGACCTCGACGGTCTCGCTGTACCGGTAGCCCTTGTAGAACCGCAGGGCATCGAGCAGTGGCCCGACCCGGAACGCGCGGTAGCCGGACTCGACGTCCTGGAAGCGACGCCCGGACCAGAGCGAGGCCCATGCCGACATGACCCAGTTGCCGAGCCGTTTGTAGAGGGGATAGAGGCGGAAGTCGCGCCGCGCGATGACGGCGTCGGCGCCGTCGGCGATCGGCCCCAGGAGCAGGTCCAGGCTTCCCGGATCGTGCTGTCCGTCCGCGTCGACGGTGAGGATGATGTCGTCGTCGGCGAGCTGGCCCATCGCCACCATGCGGCCGATGTGCTGGAACGCCTCGTAATAGGCCGCCGACATACCGCGGTTCTTGTTGAACGAGATGAGCTGGGCGTGGGGTTTGTCCGCGAGCCAGTCGAAGACGACTTCGCGCGTGGCGTCGCCCGATCCGTCGTCCACGACGATCAGCCGATCGACCAGGGGGTACAGCCGGTCGAGAACGCCGGCGATCGTCGCGTCCTCGTTGTACGCCGGCATCACGGCGATCAGCCTCGGCGCCGCCGTGCGCGGCGGGGCTCCACGGATCTCGGGCCGCGCCGGCGACTCTATCATGCCGAGTTCAGCACCGCCTGCGGCTGCATGCTGAGGAACCAGTCGACGGTCCGCCGCATGCCGGTGTCGAAGTCAACGTGGGGCGTCCATCCGATCTCGCGCGCCGCTTTGGCCGACGACACCTGCTTGCCGCCGTAGTCGCCAGCGCGCGAGGGGACGAATGCGATGCCCTTGCCGCCGAGCAGCTGTGTGACCGTCTCGGCGATGCGCAGGATGGTCACTTCCTCCGAGCCGTCGATGTTGTAGGTCTGGTTCTCGGCTTCGGGGGCAAGCGCGAGCACGTGGGCTTCGGCGAGGTCTTCGACGTAGACGAACTTGCGGTTCTGGCTGCCGTCGCCCGCCACGGTGAGCGGCTCGCCGGCGAGCGCCTTCCGCATGAAGATGGGGATGACGAGCGAGGGCCGCATGCGCGGGCCGTACGGTATGCCGTAGCGCAGGACGGTGAAGGGGAGGCCATAGAGCGTCTGATAATCGTGGCAGAGCATCTCCGCCGCGATCTTGGTGGTCGTATAGACGTGGCCGGTGAGCGCCGCATCGAAGCACGACGTCTCGTCCACGCGTTCCTCGCGAGCGGCGCCGTACACCCAGACCGTGCTGGCGAGGATGACGCGTCGCAACTCGTTGCGGCGAGCCGCCTCCAGCACGTTCGCGGTGCCCAGGATGTTGAGCGCCACGGAACCTGTGGGGTCCCTGGCGACGTTGTTCACGTCGGCGACCGCCGCCAGGTGGTAGATGACGTCCATGCCGCGCGTCGCCTCGTCGAGCGCCTGCTGGTCGAGGATGTCGACGCGCACGTGCTCGACGTCGTCGCGGTGCGGCGTACCGGCCGTATCGAGCACGCGCACGTCGATGTTGTGGTCCATGAGCTTGTCGACGACGTGCGAACCGATGAACCCGCAGCCGCCCGTTACCGCTACTCTCATCTCGCCTCCACCGCGACGCGCGCCCGGACGAGCGCCTGCTCGAGTGATTCGACTACGTACCGCGCGTCCTCATCGCTCATCACCGCCGAGACGGGAAGGCAGATGTGGCGCGCGCACAGCTCCTCCGCCACGGGCAGCGTCCCCGCCGCCAGCGGCCCGAAGACGGGCTGCAGGTGGCACGGCGACTCGTACACCTCGCCGCTCAGTCCGACGTCGTACTCCTCGCGCAGTGTCTTCTTCAGCGCCGCGCGGTCCACCCCGGCCGGCGGCATCGCGATGTACTTGTAGTAGTTGCCGGTGACGCCGGCGGGCTCGCGGAGCGGCTCCACGCCGATCTCCGGCAGCAGGCGATCGTACACGGCCGCGATGCGGCGACGGGCCCGGATGAACTCCGGGAGGCGCTTCAGCTGCGAGTGGCCGATCACGGCGTGCGGCTCGCTCATCCGCCAGTTATTCCCGAGCAGGGTGTGGAAGTTGGAGGTGAAGCCGGCCTTCCCCTGGTCGCGATAGACACGCGCTTCGGCGTCGATCCGGTCGTCGTTCGTCGCGATCATGCCGCCCTCCGCAGAGGTGATCACCTTCGTGGGGTAGAACGAGAACGCCGACGCGACGGCGAACGATCCGGCGGGAGCGCCCTCATAGGTGCTGCCGTGGGCGTGCGCGGCGTCCTCGACGAGCGCGATGCCGGCGGCGGCGCAGAGCGCCTGCAACTCGCGGATACGCGGTGTGATCATGCCGCCAATGTGCACGATGACGAGCGCGCGCGTGTTCGGCCCGATCAGCGACCGCGCGTGCTCGACATCGATCGAGTAGGTCGCCGGGTCGCACTCCGCGAAGCGCACGGTGCCGCCGGCGTGCATGACGGCGGCGGGCGTCGCGAAGAACGTATTCGTGGGCACGATGACTTCGCCGCCGGCGACGCCGACGGCGCGAAAGATGATCTCGAGGGCACTGGTGCCGCTGCTCGTGGCGATCGCGTGGCGCGTGCCGGCGGTCAGCGCGAATGCGTCTTCGAACGCCTTGCCGTGCTTGCCCAGCGTCAGCTGACCGGTGGCGAGGCACTCGTCAATCGCGGCCAGTATCTCGCGCCGGTCTTCTTCAGGGACGTGGATCTTCGCCGGGGGGACCTTCATGCGCACCTCTTCCCGGAGGAATCTACACGCAGGCAAATGAAGGTTTCGTGAATCGGTGCTGAAGAACGGCTATGGGTTGGCGGACAGGGGCAGTTCGACACGGACGACCGTGCCCGACGGCGACGAGGTGATGGCGACACCGCCGCCGTGAGCTTCGGCGACGTGGCGCACGATGGATAGGCCCAGGCCGCTGCCGTCGCTGTATTGGCGCCTGCCGCGGCTGCCGCGGAAGAAACGCTCGAAGGCGCGGCGGAGCTCGTCGTCGCTCATGCCCGGACCCTCGTCCCGGACCTCCGCGACGGCGAAGCGGCCGAGCTTCTCCACTGACACCGTGATCGGCTTCCCGGGGTCCGAATATCGCGCGGCGTTCTCCAGCAGGTTCTCCAGCAACTGCCTGGTGCGCTGCTCGTCGCCGTCGATCTCGAGCGGCCCGGACCCGTCGGCGAAGGCGATCTGGCGCGCCGGGAAGCGCTGCTGCTCGTGTTCGACGACCGAGCGCGCCAGCTCCACGAGATCGAGCTTCTGGAGCTGGAGGATCAGGCGCGAGTCGACCTGCGAGAGCAGCAGCAGGTCAGACAGCACGCGGCTCATCCTCCGCGACTCCGCTTCGGTCTCGGCGATGACCTGCTGGCGCTCCTCCGCGGGCAGCGTCCCGCTCGCCAGCACCTCGAGGTTGCCGCGCAGGACGGCGAGGGGACGCCGCAGCTCGTGCGACGAGTCGGCAAGGAAGGCGCGGTGGGCGTTGAGCGTCTCGTCGACCTTCGCGATCAGCTCGTTCATCGTGCGTACCAACTCGCCCACCTCGCCAGGGCGCCCGCCGCCGGAGATGCGGCGCGAGAAGTCTGCCGTGGCCTCGATCTCTGCCGCCGTGGCGGTGGCCTGGCGGATTGGCCGCAGCGCGGGCGCCGCCACGACGTACGCCGCGACGTTCGCGACGATCAGGAACGAGATCCCACCGCCGATGAGGATCACGCGAATACGGTCGAGCGCCGCGTCCGTCGGGTGCAACGAGCGGGCGACGAGCAGGCGGCCAGGCTGTTGCTCTCCGGCCAGCGGGATGTCTTCGTAGAGCACGCGGACGCGCTCACCGTTCGACGTGTGGTGGGTCTCTATCGAGTCCGCGCTCGAGCGCCTCGTCCGCACCGGCAGCGGGGCGGCGAGATTACTGGAGCGCGCGACCAGCGACCCGTCCTGTCTCAGGATTTCCACGTAGACCCCCGGCGCGCCGATCTCGTCGAGGACGGATTGGTCCGCCTGCAGCGGGCCGGCCGGGTCGCTGGAGTCGCTGCTCTCGGATCTGACGCGATCACCGCGCAGTCGCAGCGTGTCGTCGACCGACGCGTAGAGGCGCTTCGACGTCTGAACGTAGATGATCACACCGAACGCCGAGATCAGCACCGCGAACAGCAGGCTGTAGAGGAGCGTAAGGCGCAGGCGAAGTGACACCTAGGGTTGTCGAAGGGCGTAGCCGAACGAGCGCACGGTCTGGATGAGCCGCGGTCTGCCCTTTGCCTCCATCTTTTCACGAAGGTGGCCCATGTGCACGTCGAGATAATTCGAGTCGCCGCCCTCGTAGCCCCAGACGGAGAGGGTCAGCGCGTCGCGTGCGACCACGCTCTCCGGGTTGCGCAGAAAGTATTCGAGCAGGCGGTATTCGGTGGGCGTCAGGACGATCTCGTCACCGCCACGGGTGACGACGTGGCGCTTCAAATCGAGGACGACATCGGCGAAGGTGAGCCGCTCGTCGGGCGTCTCGCGCTCGGTGCGCCGCATGAGCGCGCGCAGGCGGGCCGCCAGCTCGGCGATCTCGAACGGCTTCGTCACGTAGTCGTCGGCACCGGACTCGAGACCGAGAATGCGGTCCGGGACGGTATCGCGGGCGGAGAGCATGAGGATCGGAATCGATTGGGTCAGGCGCAGCTGGCGACAGAACGAAACGCCGTCGATGTCGGGCATCATGACGTCCAGGACGACGACGTCGGCCTGACCCGCCTTCAAGTAGCCGAGCGCGTCGCGCGGGTCGGAGAAGGTCGCCACGTCGAAGCCGTGGAGGCGGAGTCCGCGCTTGATGACGCCCAGCAGGCGTTCGTCATCGTCGACGACAACGGCGCGGATCGTCCGCGCCGCCGCTACCGTCGCATCGTGTGAGACCAGCGGCATGGTTCGGTTACTCCATGTCCATGATAGCCAATACCGGCGGTCGCGATGCGCGCGAACTCGCGCTCGGCAGGGGCGGGCGGACCGTCAGCAATCGTCTAGGTACGCCGGCACGCCGAGCAGCCTGTCGAGCGTGACGGCCTGCAGGCCGCGGGCGCGGAGGCCGTCGAGGATCATCGGCAAGGCCCGCACGACGACGCTCCGGTCCGCGCCGATGTTGCCATCGAGCCCGTCGTGCAGCAGGATGATCGATCCGGGCTTCACCTTCGCCAGCACGCGGCGCGCGACGAGATCGGCGTCCGTCGTCGCCCAGTCGCCCGCCGACACGTCCCAGGTGACCATCGTCATGCCGGCGTCCGAAACGACGTGTGCCATGAACGGCGTGTGCGTGCCGTGCGGCGGCCGGAAGAGGGCGGGGCACACGCCCAGGTTGCGCCTGAATGCGTCCTGCGCGCTCTTCAACTCCGGATAGCGCGGGTCGAGCCAGCTGACCGCGTCGTGATGGTAGGAATGGTTGCCCAGGAGATGGCCATCGTCGAGCAGCGCGCGGGAGACATCCGGGCGCCTGTCGATAGCTTTCCCGACCTCGAAGAATGTGCCCTTGACGCCGTGTGCGTCGAGTATGTCGCGGATCTCGAGCGTGTAGGGAGGGTCGGGGCCGTCGTCGAAGGTGACTGCGACTTCGTTGCGGTCGCGGGGACCGTGATGCTCCAGCGAGCCGAACCACGTCGCGGAGGGCGTCGTGGCTCCCGCGTACGCCACAGTGATGAGCACGAGCGCGGACGCGGCAGCGCCCAGCGCGACTTCCCGGCGGGCAGGTCGCCAGCCTCCGGGCCCGTCGATGGCGGCCGTCAGGCCGCCGCACGCGGCGAGAAGCGCACCCAGGGCCATGGCGGCGTCACGGCCTCCCGCCACCCTGGCGATGACGACAACGGCCACGGCCCCGGCAGCGGTCGTGGCCGCACCGGGATCGCGCCAGCGGGGCGCGGGCGCGAGCAACATGCCGACGCCCGCCCCGACAGCCGGCGCGACCAGGAGTCCCGCGGCCGCGTATGACGATTGCGCGAGCAGCCACGCGCAGGTCGCGACGATGATCACTCCGAGCGGCCGGAGCGCCCGCGTCCCGGTGAGCGACGCCGTCGCCGCGGCAACACCGGCGGTGATGACCGCCGCGACCACGGCATAGAGCACGGGCGCGTGCACGGGAGCCGCCGCGATCGATACGGAGGGCAACGCAGCCGCGGCGGCGCCGGTAGCCCGCACCCATGAAGCAAGCTTCGTCAACGGCTCACCCTCGCTCCTGCGGGCGGGTGCGCGGGGCTCTGTTATGCTCCCTGTCGTGCACACGGATCATGCGCGTACAGCCTAGCTCACGCTCCAGCAGTGACGCGCAAAGCCACCGGTGGACGCGTTTCCTCGCGGACACCGGCAACACCGCGCTCGGACTCACCTGCGTTGGCTGGGCGATCATCTTCGGCTTCATCCTGAGCCATCGGGTGTTCGTCACCAACGATTCGCTCAGCAACTACGCCCACGTCTGGTATGCGGCGGACCGGTTCTGGAGCGGTCACGGGATACCGCTTCGCATGCCGGCGCTCGGGCACGGAGACGCGTACGCCTTCCCCTACGCCTTCGTGCCGTGGTTCACGGCCGCGCTGCTGCGGCCCGTGTTCGGCGACTGGATCGTCACGCTGTGGCTGTTCGTGGGGTTCGCCGGTCTCGGGGCAGCGACGTGGTGGGCGTTCCCGGAGCTCCGGAGCGGCTGGTGGATGGCCATCCTGCTCGCCGAACCGATGCTGGTGGAAGCGCCGGTCCTGGGCCAGCTGCCGTTCCTGTGGGCGAGCGCCATGCTGTTCGCGGCGGTGGCCTGCTGGCGCAGAGGCCTTCGCGCGCAGGCAGCGGTAGTATTCGGCATCGCCCAGGCCACGCACCCCGCGGTGATGCTGCCGATCGCCGGCGTACTGGTGGTCGCGCGGTTGTACCGGGAACCGCATCGTCGCGCGCTCCTCGCGGCGTACGCCTGCTCGCTGGCGATAGCGGCGCCCGCGGCGTGGATCGTGCTGGTGTCGCCGGCCGTGGAGGATGCCTCGACGCGCACGCTCGTGGGCAACCTGGCCGGCACAGTGATCCTGCGCGCGATCGTCGTCGCCGCGCCCTTCATCGCGCTGGTGGTCATACGAACGCCGCTCGGCCGGCTGCCGGCGCTGATCTTTGCCGCGGTTGTCGCGCTAAACTTCGTGCTCGTGCCGGTCCGGCACAACGGGTTCGCCTGGCACGGGCTGACGCGGGATCCGGATACGTCGCTGGCGGGCTTCCTGGACTCGGACGCGTTCGTGCCCGGCGCCACGTATCGGCTGCAGCGCGCTTCGGACGGGAAGTACGGGATGTACCAGATGCTGCAGCGCGGCGCGCGGCTCGACTCCGAGATGTTCCCCGAGAGCCTGCTGCGGCGCAGCTGGCCCGATGCGGCATCGTACGCCGCGCTCCTCGACCGCCGCCGCGTCGACTACGTGATCATCGAAGATGCCTACGATGCGTTGTACCGCACGAACGAACACCACCTGCTGGACGAGCTGACGACGTCAAGCTCGACGACGCCCGGCGGCACGCAGGTCGCGGCGACCCGCATCGTCCACGATGGCAGGTACGACGTGTACGAAATCCAATACTCCGGCGGGCGGCATTGACGCCGGACGCCGGCAGCGCGCACACTCGCCTCGACTGGTCCTGTATTGCTGGAGGCCCGATGCTGAAACGCAAGCTCTACCGGTGGTCGGCCTGGAGCGGCGGCGCGCTGTTCGTCCTCGTCCCGAACAGCGAACTGATCCACAGCGCGTTCCGGGCGTTCGCCGGGGCGTCCGTGGGATACCAGTGCTGTTGATCTAGCGGAAGGCCGGTACCCAGTACGGGCCGCCCCAGTGCAAGTCGAAGGGGTACTGACCCCTGTGCACGACGTGCACGAAGAGCAGCCACGCCACCCATCGCGTTACCCCGTAGAAGAATGCGCCGCGATAGAGCACGACGTGCGCCGAGCGCGGGAGCACTTCCGTCAGCTTGTTCCAGAACGGATCTTCGGGGACGACGTCGCTATGGAAGTAGCTCATCGTCAGCACGCGCCAGTTCCACAGCACCATGCCGATCCAGAACGCGTCCCAGACAAAGCCCAGGCTGCTGAAGTAGGCGGCGCCGTCGAAGAACCGCGACGTCTCGCCCGCGTACTTCCACGCGTCGAAGTGCACCCGCCCGAGCCATAGCGGGAAGAACAGCATCACGCCGTTGGTATCGAGCGTGTCGCTCAGCGCGTGCGCCCAGATGCCGATGCACAGGCCGATGCCCCAGCCCTTCTGCTTCGTGGCGAACCAGATCAGCACGCCAATGGCGACGCCGAACGCCAGCGAGTGCGTGAACCCGACTCCGGGCCAGCCGCGGTGAAACTGCGCCGGGTCGTGCGCCCGCACGTTGTAGCCGCCGATACCGACGCCGTAGACGAGCCACTTCGTGAAGAGATCCGGCATCCACGACCCGAGCAGGATCGCCACGAAGCTGATGCGGAAGCCGAGACGCCGCTCGAGCCCGTCCAGGTGGAATTTGATGACGTATGGCTCGACGTCGTGCGTTGCCCAGCTCATCGACGGCGCCGCCGGCGATACAGCTCCGGCACGCCCCAGACGACGAGCAAGAGGAAGATGATCCCCTCGGACCAGGAGAGGAGGAAGCGTGGCTGCGCGACGCCGATGGCGATGTACAGCGCCGCGGCGAGAAGATACGGCCACAGCGCGGCCACGACCTGCCGGGCGCTGTAGGTCTGGCGGCGTGATGGCGAGTCGCCGGGCTCCCGATGCGCATGGTGGGGACGGTCTTGCGGCATGGTCAGCTCTCCGTGGCGTGCCGCGCCGGGTGGCGGAGGCCCGCCATCATCGCCAGGTCGTCGGCGATAATCCCGGTGGCGCCCAGGTCGATCGCCCGTTCCGCCTGGAGCGCATCTTCGATGTCCCAGGCGTAGAACTCGATTCTCGCCGCCCGCAGCGCTGCCGCCCGCTCCGGCGTGAGAAGATCCCGCTGCACCGTGACTCGTTCGATGCGCGTCGCGCCCGAGAGCCGGTCCAGCAGGTGTTCACAGTCAAGCGTCGTGTCCAGCGAGTACCAGCACTGCGCGTCCGGCCGAAGCTGTGCAACGGCATCGAGCAGCGGCCAGTAGCCGCAGTACGCAATCCGCCCATCGAAGCCTGTCGCATCGATCTGGCGCAGCACGGCCTCCCCGAAGCACCGGGCCTCCCCTGGCTCGAAGGTGTCGCGCTTCAGGTCCAGCATCAGGCCGCCGCGGCCGGACACGAGCCGCAACAGCTCCGCCAGGCTGATGCGCCCGATGTCCAGGCGGACCATCGTCGAGCCGAACGAGATCGCCCACGGCCACCGCTTGTGGATGCCACGAAGCCCGCGGTTGTAGAGAAGCGGCAGGACCGGCAGGCGGTAGTCGTGGCGGACGTCGATGGCGCCGTGCCGGTAGCGCAGGTCCGCTTCGATCAGTTCGACGCCGGCGCCCACCGCCAGTTCGATGCGATCGCGGCTGTTCCCATAGGCGTGAGCGACGCGCGAGACCGGCCCGGCAGCCAATGGCGATCCCTTCGGGGCAACGCGACCGCGCAACGATACAGAGCCCCGCGAGGCCGGTCAAGGCGCGGATGGCGGCGGTGCGATGCTGCGAAGACTGCGGTTGCGACGCGCACGGCCCCGCGCGGTACCATGACCGGCATGGAACCGCGCATTCAGTACGCCACCACGTCCGATGGCGTGAGCATCGCCCTCTCCACGCTCGGCGAAGGCATGCCGCTCGTCATCCCGCCCCCGGCGACGCCCTGGAGCCATATCGAGCTGGAATGGCAGACGCCGGAATGGCGCCATTGGTACGAGCATCTAGGCGAACGCTGTCAGGTGATCCGCTACGACGGCCGGGGGGCGGGTCTCTCCGAGCGTGATGTCACGGATTTCTCTCTCGATGCCCGCGTGCGGGATCTCGAGGCTGTGGTCGACCGTCTCGGGCTGGAGCGCATCGCGCTGTTCGGCTGCTTCTACGCGGGGCCGATCGCCATCGCCTACGCTGCGCGTCATCCCGAGCGCGTGACGCACCTCATCCTGTGGTGCTCGTTCGCCAGCGGACGCGATCATGCGCAGGCGGCGTCCATGGAGGACGCGATGAGGCGCCTGCTCGCGGTTGACTACGAGCTGTATACCGAGACGCTTGCCCACACGGTATTCGGGTGGACTGAGGGGGAAGCGGCACACGCGCTCGCCGTCTATATGCAAAACAGCATGACGGCCGAAGGAGTGAGGCAGTGCATGGGCGCGAGCGAAGACTTCGACGTCGAAGCCGAGCTTGCGGCGGTCGAGGCTCCGACGCTCGTGATGCACCGCCGCGACTTCGCCGCTCTGGACGTCGCGGTCGCCCGCAGGCTTGCGTCGGGCATCCCGGATGCCCGCCTTTCGCTGATCGACGGCTCATCTCTCTCGCCGTACACGGGCAACTTTGAGTCGTCGATGAAGATCATCGATGAGTTCCTGGAGATCTCGCCCGATCCCGCCAAGCGCGCTCGCCCCCACCAGCACGTGGCTCGCCGCGCTGATGCGCCCGCCGGCGGCTTCAGGACGATCATGTTCACGGACATGGAGGGTTCCACGGCGACGACCCAGCGCCTCGGCGACGCTGCTGCCCAGCACCTTGTGCGTCTCCACAACTCGATCGTCAACGAGGCGCTTGGCGGCCACGGCGGCAGCCACGTCAAACACACCGGCGATGGCATTATGGCATCGTTCAACACCGCCTCGGCGGCGCTCGACTGCGCGGTCACCATTCAGCGCGCCTTCGCGACGCACAACGAGGACAATCCGGGCGACCAGATCCACGTGCGGATCGGCATCAATGCGGGAGAGCCCGTGATCGAGGGGGACGACCTCTTCGGGACGGCGGTGCAGCTCGCGGCGCGGGTATGCGCGCGCGCCGAAGCCGGCGCGATCCTCACGTCCGACGTGGTCCGCCAGCTGGTCGCCGGCAAGGACTTTCTGTTCGCCGACCATGGCGAAGCGGAGTTCCGGGGATTCGAGGATCCCGTCCGCGTCTACGAGGTGCACTGGCGCCAGGATGCCTGAGGCGCGGCCAGAACAGCACTTCGACCTCATCATCAGGCACGGCGAACTCTACGACGGCAGCGGGGACGCGCCGTTCAGGGCGGATCTCGCCATCGACGGCGACCGGATCGCCGTCATCGGCGACCTGGTGGGCGCCACGGCGCGGCTGACGATCGACGCGGCGGGCATGGCGGTGGCGCCGGGCTTCATCAACATGCTGAGCCACGCCTACTTCAGCGTGCTGCAGGATGGCCGGTCTCTGAGCGATCTCAAGCAGGGCGTGACCACGCAGATCTTCGGGGAGGGCCATTCGATGGGCCCGCTGACGGCCGACATGCGCCGTCGCATGACGGAGAACCAGGGCGAGGACGACCCGCGCGTGGAGGTCTCCTGGACGTCCCTCGCCGCATACCTTGAGCATGCCGAGAAGCACGGGATCGCCCAGAACGTTGCCTCATACATCGGCGCGACGACGCTGCGGATCTACGCGGTCGGCCAGGGCGACCGCCCGGCGACGGCCGCAGAACTGGAGACGATGTGCGCGCTGGTCCGCGACGAGATGGCAGCCGGCGCGCTCGGCATCGGCTCCTCGCTGATCTACCCGCCCGCGTTTTTCGCATCGACCGAGGAACTGATCGCGCTCTGTGCCGCCGCCGCCCCGTACGGCGGCAAGTACATCTCGCATATCCGCGATGAAGGGCACACGTTGCTCGAAGCGATGGACGAGTTGATCCGGATCAGCCGCGAGAGCGGTGTCCCCGCAGAGATCTATCACCTGAAGCAGGCCGGGAGGCCGAACTGGCCCAAGCTCGATGCGGCGATCGAGAAAGTCGAGGCGGCGCGCGCCGCGGGCGAGAAGATCACCGCCGACATGTACACCTACACCGCGGGCGCCACCGGGCTCTCGAACTCGATCCCGCCGCGCTTCCACGACGGCGGACCGCGCGCGCTGCTGAGGCGCCTGGGCGATCCGGCGATTCGACGCGAGATCCATGATGCGATCTCCCGCCCGGGCGACGACTGGGAGAACCTCTACCAGGCGGCAGGCGGCGCCGACGGGGTCCTGATCCTCGGCGTCCGGAAGGCGGAGCACCGCCATTACCAGGGGAAGACGCTCGCGGAGATCGCGCGCGACGAGCACAAGGACCCGATCGATGCGCTGCTCGATCTCGTGGCGGCCGACCGCTCGCGGATCGACACGGCGTACTTCAGCATCTCGGAGGACAACCTCCGGCGTCAGCTCACGCTGCCCTGGGTGTCGTTCGGCTCGGACTCACCATCGGTCGCCGCTGAGGGCGCGTTCCTCAAGCGGTCGCAGCATCCGCGGGCATACGGGACGTTCGCGCGCCTGCTCGGCAAGTACGTCCGCGACGAACGGATCGTGCCGCTGGCCGAGGCGATCCGGCGCCTGAGCCGCCTGCCGGCGGCGAATCTGGGGCTCGACCGGCGTGGCCGTCTCGAGGCCGGCTACTTCGCCGACATCGTCGTCTTCGACGCCGACAGGGTGGCTGACCGCGCGACGTTCGCCGAACCGCATCAGTACGCGGTGGGTGTGCGAGACGTGATCGTGAACGGCGAGCCTGCGTTACGCGACGGGGAGTTCGCCGGCGCGTTCGCCGGGCGCGCGCTGTACGGTCCCGGGCGCCGCTAACCGCTCCGTCCGCCGGTGCTGCTAGCCGGCGGCGGCGGCCGCTGCCGTCGGTACGACGACCGGCCGCGGGTTCGCGACGTGGCGGTCCAGGAACAGCGCCATGATCGACGCGCACTGGCGCCCGAAGGCGGGCAGCGCATCGAACCCGTGCGGCGCTCCTTCGTAGACGTGCAGTTCGGCCCTGGCGCCCGCTCCGCTCAGCGCTCGATACATCTTGAGGCTCGACTCCACGGGCACCAGTTCATCCCGGTTGCCGGTTATGAGGAGGGTCGGCGGGAACGCGCCGCCGGCGTAATCGATCGGACTCGCGCCGCGCGCGGTCTCGGCGCTGTAGCCGCGTCCGAACAGGAACGAAAGCTCTTCGCGGAGCGGCTGGTTCGCGGCGTACAGCTGGGCGGGCGCGTAGAAGCCGATCGCGGCTGCGAGGGCGGTCCCGGCGCCGGCGTTGCCGCCGTCGCCCTCGAATTCCGGACGGTCGGGGGTCGCGGCCATCATCAGCGAGATGTGCCCGCCGGCCGAGTTGCCGGAGACGGCGATCTTTTGCGGATCGATCCCGAGGTGCGCGGAGTTCGCGCGCATCCAGCGCAGGCACGCCTTGACGTCGTGGAGTTGCGCAGGCCACTTCGCCGCCGGCGCGAGGCGGTACTCCGTGGCAACGCAGAGGTATCCGATCCGTCCGAGCAGGATTCCGTAGCCGTGCAACTGCGACCTGTCGCCCTGCACCCAGCCGCCGCCGTGGATCAGGAGGATCGCCGGACGGCGATCACCCTCCTGTGGCGGCCAGTAGACGTTGCACTTGAGCTCTCGATCGCCGCCTCGTCCGAAGACGACGTCTCGCTCGATCGTCACGCGTCCCGCTACTGGCTCAGGCATCGAAACCTCCGATTGCTGCGATACACGCTGACCCGACACTACGCCGGTGCGCGCAAACACGCAAGCGCGGCGCCGCCGGACCGTGCCGTTCGGCAGCTTCCCGTTAGATGGACGCGTGCCTAGAATGACGGGCCGAAGAAAGCGAGGATAGGGCGATGTCCAGGAAAAACGGCAGCCGCGGCGACCTGCCTGCGGCGACGTACACGTTCAGTTTCCAGGCACAGTATCCCAACAAGCCCGGGATGCTCGCCCGGATCGCCGCGGCGGTGGGTGAGTGCGGCGGCAACATCGGCGACATCGACGTGATCCGCTCTTCGGGAAGCACGATCGTGCGCGAGATCAGCGTATCGGCACGCGACAGCGACCACGCGCGCGAGATCGTGGACCACGTCAAGGCGACGAAGGGTGTGACGATCAAGAGCGTCGCCGACCGGGTCTTCCTGAGCCACCGTGGCGGCAAGATCGAGATCCGCAACAAGGTCCCCGTGACCAGCCGGCGCGACCTGTCGGTCGTGTACACGCCCGGGGTCGCGCGCGTCTGTCTCGCCATCGACAGGGATCCCGACGCCGCGTACTCGATGACGATCAAGGGGAACACCGTGGCGGTCGTCAGCGACGGAACCGCGATCCTCGGTCTTGGCGATCTGGGGCCCAGGGCGGCGATGCCGGTGATGGAGGGCAAGGCGATGCTCTTCAAGGCGTTCGGCGGGGTCGACGCCTGGCCCATCTGCCTCGACACCAAGGACCCGGACGAGATCGTCGAGATCACGAAGGCGATCGCGCCGGGCTTCGGCGGCATCAACCTTGAGGACATCTCGGCGCCGCGCTGCTTCTACATCGAAGAGCGGCTGAAGAAAGAACTGGACATCCCGGTGTTCCACGACGACCAGCACGGCACGGCGGTCGTCGTCCTGGCCGCGTTGCTCAACGCGCTCCGCCTCGTGAGGAAGGAGCCGCAGGACCTCAAGGTGGTGGTCCTTGGCGTCGGCGCCGCCGGTGTCGCGTGCTCCAAGATCCTGATGTCCGCGGGCGTCAAGCGCATCATCGGCGTTGACCGCTCGGGGATCATCCACAAGGGCCGCACCGAGGGCATGAACTTCATGAAGGAGTGGTTCGCCGACAACACGAATCTCGAGGGCCTCAGCGGCAGCGTCAGTGATGCCATGGAGGGCGCGGACCTGTTCCTGGGCGTCGCCGGCCCCAACATGGTGACGGTCGACGACATCAAGAAGATGAACCGGGACCCCATCGTCATGGCGATGGCGAACCCGGACCCCGAGATCCGGCCGGAGGCCGCCGGCCCGCACGTGGCCGTCATGGCGACGGGGCGGTCGGACTTCCCGAACCAGATCAACAACGTGTTGTGCTTTCCGGGGCTGTTCCGGGGCGTGCTGGATGTCCGCGCGCGCGAGATCAACGAGGAGATGAAGCTCGCCGCGGCCGAAGCGATCGCCGCGGCGGTGGGCAAGCACGAGCTGGGCCCGGAGTACATCATTCCGAGCGTGTTTCACCCGACCGTCTTCAAGAACGTGGCGAAGGAAGTAGCGGCCGCGGCGATGCGCACGGGCGTCGCGGAGGGCGAGCGGAAGCAGACGTTCGCGTTTATCTGATCACGCCCTGCTCCCGGCACGGGACTGCGGTTCGGAGGCGTTATCCCACCTGATCCCCGCCTCGCGCAGGCCCCCCGCGGTCCGGCTACGGCGCTTCCGTGCGCTGCCGGTCTTCCTTCGTGGCGAGACGCTCCGCGAACTGCATGCCGTAGTAGCAGGGGATGGCCAGGAGGATGATCGGGATGCCGATGATCACGCCCTTCACGCCAACCAGCATGATGAAGAGCCCAAAGGAGATGCAGAGCCCCATGCCTAGGACCGCGACGATGCGGATGATCGCGATCGCCGATGAGACCTGGGGCAGCGGCTCCGGCGGCTGCTCGTTCGCGTAGACGAAGTCCTCGTCGTCCTCGACGGAGACGCCGTCCGGGCCTGTCCGTTCAGTCTCATCAGCGTGCATGTCGCCATCGTACCAGCGGGCTCGCCCGGCCAGAACCCGGCGAATGCGCGCTGGAGCCAGGGTGCGCCAGGCGGCGCGGTCCCGGTGGGGGCTACTCCCTACGGTCGCAACGATTTCGGCTCAGTCCAGACACAGGCAAAACGGATGGCCGGCCGGATCGAGCATGACGCGCAGATCCGGTCGCGGCTGATGCTCCGCGAGCCGCGCTCCGGCGGCGAGAGCGTGCGCCACCGCGGCGTCGAGGTCTTCCACCTTGATGTCGAGGTGGATCATCTTGGTCTGTTCGCCAGGGCGCTCGGGCCAGACGGGCGGCCGGTACCACGCCTCCTCCTGGAAGGAGAGTCCGGCCCCTCCGGCGGGGTCTCGCATGGCGACGTAGTCGTGGTCGCGGTATGTCACCGCCCAGCCAAGAAGGCGGCCATAGAACTCAGCCATCGCCTCGGCGTCGGCGCAGTCCATATTCACGCCCGCCAGGTGGAGTGACGGTTGAGGTGGTTGTATGCTCGCCATGTTCTGCTCCTTGCTAGCCGCGCCAGTGCTGAATGGATCGCACGCCAGCGGCATCATCTAACCCTTCGATGTTGACTGAGCGCGCACGCGGTGATGCTTCAGGTGGGGCGCCGGCCGTGAGTCGTAGCGCATAAGCGGGCGGTTGGGGAGGCGGCGCGCGACCTCCTTGAACCCTGCGTCTTTGAACACGGATGCCACGCCACGGAAGAGGTTGCGCGTGCCCTCGACGGGATATCCCTCGACGATCGTCGCGCCGTGCTCGATCGCAAGATCGACAGCGGCGGACAGCAGTGCGCGGGACAAGCCAGCTCGACGCATGCCGCCACGGACGAAGAAACACACAACGGACCAGACCGGTTGATCGTCGAAGGGCGCTGTCGCGCGAGATCGGGCGAGCCGCTTGTACTCCGTGCGCGGGGCGACGGCGCACCACCCCGCGGGCTCGCCATCGACATACGCCAGCACGCCTGGCGGCGCGGCGGCAGTGTCGACCACGTTCTTGATCGACCTCCTGTTGGTGGCGGCGGTTCGCGTCCTGCAGTTCGTCGTGGTCCGCGGCCACGTGCACCAGCAGTGGCGTGCGTCGTATCTGCTATTCATGAGCTCCGCGAAGTCGCGCCAACGATCGGGGGTCAGCGGATGCGTCTCAACACGAGCCGACGCCTTCGTCATGGCTCGATATTACGGCACGCCAGAGCGTCGAGCTCCGCGGCCTGCCGGAGCCGACCACGGCATCCGACGCGCAGGCCGCGGAGCTCTACCGCTCACTCACGCCTTCAGGCCGGACCGCGGTAGCGAATCCGCCCAGGACAACGCGTCGATCCACGGATGCTCCGGGTACGCCACCGCGATCGCGTCCCGCAGCCACACGATCTGCTTCGCATCGAGGCGCGGAAGCATAGCGACGAAGTCGCGCCAGTCGCGCCGTCGCGGCAGCGCGGCCTTGAAGAATAGCAGGACCTCCGGCGACGCCGCCGGCACGCGCCATGGGGACATGCGGATCGCATCGGAAATCGCCAGCGCGACGCGCGGGTCTCGTTTGAGGACGCACTCGTCGCCGTGGCCCTCATCGATCTGGATATCGAGCCACCAACCCATGGCCGGCTCGCAGACGCCGTCGTCCGGGAGCGGCCCTGCGTCGGCGGGCGAGCGGGCGTGGATGTGCGAGGGCACCGGGAGCGGCCGGCCGTCCCACAGCCCGGTCGAACCGTCGTTCACGGCGGAGTTGTGTGCAATCAGCTGCCAGCCGGCGAGATGGTCGGCGAGCTGCTGGTGGTCGGAGTCGAACACGGAGAGGTCGACATCGCCATGGTCGCGCGAGGTCCGGCCGAGCCACGCGTCAATGGCCCAGCCGCCGCAGAGCGACCAGGGGCGCGGATACGACGACATCAGCTCAGCGAGACGCATCACCGGTTCGGGGACCGCGGTCCCGTCGATTGAGAGAAAGGTAGACAAGAAGAAACGCTCCTTGAAGTAGCACGCGCACCGTCGCCGTCACCGGCGCGGCAGCGCGACATGAAACACGACAGCCGGGAAGGAGCGCACCCGATGCCGAGCGGAGATTGATCGTGGTGGCGGACCGATGGACCGCCCGGACGTTATCCCGCCCCGACCTCGGCGTGCGCGGGGAGCGTCGTCGTCTGCATGGTCACACCTCCTCGATGCAGTGTAGTTGCGCCGACTATATCACGCCGGCAGCCTCGCGCGCGCGCCCGCCGTCACGATGCGCTGGAACACGGCGACCGGGTGGGTGGACGCTCGCGACCCCGACAGGAACGAGGGCCGCCGAAGACACCGCAGGCCCAAGATTGACCCGCGGCTGAAGAGGTGGCGAATCACGGTCGTGCCGGTAACCTCGCCACCTATGGCGCCAGTATGATGGCCGTGTGGCGCAGAGCCGGAACCGCTTGACGAGAGGGAACGCGTAATGTCACCGGTGACGAGAGCCGAGTACGATACAGCGACCAGGTCAGCCTGCTTCGTCTGCCGGATTGTCGAGGGGCACCCACTCTTCGCCAACCCGCGCATCGTCCACGAGGATTCACACACGATTGCGTTCCTCAACCAGTTTCCCAGCCAAGAGGGCTACACAATCGTGTGTCCAAAGCGCCACGCCGAACGGTTTGAAGCTGACCTCTCTGAACACGAATGGGCCCATCTCCAGAACGTCGTTCGGGAGATCGCGCGAGCAGTCGCCGAGGCCACCGGTGCGAGCCGCATGTACATCGCGTCGCTCGGGAGTCCGGAACGAAACGCTCACATTCATCTGCATGTATGTCCCTGCCCTGCCGGGACGCCGTTCGAGCAGCAACAGTTCGTGGCGATGCTCGGCCTACGCGAGATAAGCGACGAACGTCTCGACGAGCTGGCCGAGTCGATCCGGCAGAACCTACGCTCGGCAGATAGTGAGGAAGTGGCGACCTCGCCGGGAACGGGGGAAGTAGACGGAACCGCAGGCCCAGGATTGACCCGCGGCTGAATCGGTGGCGAATCACCGTGGTGCCGGCATTTGTCCCGCCAACCGGGCCACGATGATGCTGCGCCTTCCGGCCGTACCGAGACAAGGTGGCACCTCGCCATTGGGCATGCAGGAGCTGCCCACCATCTGGGTGCCTACGGCTTCCGCGGGCACCGATGCGCTAAGCTTGCTCGTGCGCGGTGTGTCGTAGCGACAGATAGCAAGAGGTCAAGGTATGGGCACAGCAGTGACATCGGACCGAGCGGTAATCCGACGCGCAATCGAGGCGATGTCGCCTGAATTTGCAAGTCTTGTGGCGGAGATTGGTGATAGGGGATGGAAGACGAAGAGCGGGCTTCCGGCATACACCTGCGGGCAGCTCGCGTGGCACCTGGCGTCCGGTACCGCGTTCCTGGCCGGTGAAATTGCGAAGGCGAAGGACGGCAAGGCGCTCAATCCCCCTGCGTTCGTGCGACCGATCCTTTACAAGATGAACGAGTGGCGGGTTCGTGTCGTATCGCGGAAGGCAACCGCCAAATCGGTGCTCGCTGACTTTGACATCGCAGCGCAGAAACTTCTGGCCGTGCTGGAATCGGTTGACGATGACGCGCTGCGATTGTCCGCTACGCGTATGGGCGAGACGATGACAATCGCCGGGATGTTTCAAAAGCCGGTCGAGCACCTCGCGGAGCATGCCGGTCAAATCCGTGCCGGCTTGGGCGGCGCGTAAACGTCCTGCGCAGATTGCAACCGCTTCCAACGAGAACCGCACCCGAGAAGCGTGGTAGTGCCGGCGACCCCGAAGGGATTCGGGCTTCCAGCAAACACCCGGTTGAGCCGGTCGACCCCCGGATACGCCGATGGCGCATGGCCGTTGTTCCGGTGCTACCCGCTCCCACCGACGCAGCGGAGACGGCGCGCTTAGAACGCCCACCCAGCCATCGACCGCGCCGAGCGTCACTAGAAGGACAGAACCCGAAGCACGCCGGGAGCATCGTCCGCCGCCCTGCTCGCGTCTTGACAATTCCCGCCTTTCCGCCACTAGACTACGACCAATGACGAGCCGCCGCCGGTGATGGCGGTGCCTTCGCACGATGGCGTCGGCAGATCCGTCGCAGTTCGGCCTTCTCTGACTATCCAGCATGCACAACATTCGTCCTGCGACGCCCGATGACGTTCCGTTTATGGCCGATATGCTGTACGAGGCCGCGACCATTTCGTACGTGCTGCGCGGCGTGCCGCGGCCCACGAAAGAAGAGGCGTTGCCGCCGCTCTCGAATGAGCGGTATCTCGCGGCGTGGGGGCGTGAGGGTGATGCGGGCGTGATCGCGGAAGACGCCGGCGGCGAGAAGCTTGGCGCGGCGTGGTATCGGGTGTTCTCGCTGGACGAGCGCGGCAACGGCGTCGTCGCATGGACTGCCACGCCCGAGGTGGCGATCGGCGTCGCCGAGGACGCGCGCGGGCGCGGCGTCGGACGGGGGCTGCTCGATGCATTGCTCGCGCAGGCGCGCGTGGCTGGCTTTGCCCGGCTGGTGCTGTCGGTCAATCCGGAGAACCCGGCGCAGCGGCTGTATCGACGCTGCGGGTTCCGCGATCTGCCGCCGGGCAACCCGCACGCCGGCACGTCGATTTTGATGGCGGTCGAACTCTAGCCCGCAGTCTGGGTGCGTACCGTATTGATGCGTACGGGTAGTGCTGGCGACTCCGAAGGGATTCGGAGCCGCCGAAAGCACAGATTAGGTCACATCGACTCAAGGCTGAAGCGGTGGGGCATCACCGTGGTGCCGTCGACGCACCGAAACGCGCGAGGGTAGAGGGACGACGGGGTCACGGCGCGCGTGCGGGCGGCACCGGTTCGCTCGGGGCGTGCTTGTTCAAGCGCGAGCGTCGTGTTTGAATGCCGCATCCAGCGGCGGAACAAGCGATCACCGCGCGCAACGGCTGCTGGATTCTCAAGGGGTTGTCATGAGTAACACCGCCACTGGGCAGAGCATATATGCCGCCTTCGGGGCGGGCGACGTCCCGGCCATTCTCGGAAGCTCGCCGACGATGTCGACTGGGGATACGGTCGAGTTCCGAACGACGTGGCGTGGCTACAGCGCCCGCGTGGCCGGGAGGCTGTAGCCGGCTTCTTTGAGAGTCTCGGCGGGCTCGACTTTCATAACTTTGCGCCGAAGGCGATCCTAGAGTCGGACGGAGTCGTCGTCGCGCTCGTCGATGCGGATTTCACGGTAAAGGCCACCGGGAAGCGCGTCACCGAAGAGGACGAGGTTCATGTCTGGCGCTTCAATGCCGATGGCAAGGTCGCTCGCTTCAAGGACAGCCTCGATTCGCTGGCGCATCAGCTTGCTTGCAGGCCGTAGCCGTGAGGCCCACGCATGGATGCGAAAGCCGAGGACGCGCCTGAGCCGGAGCAAGCCCGTACTCCCCAGACGCGCCAATAACCAAGGCAAGCGAAGACCGTCTGCGCGGAGGACGCTTCGGACGCGGCGCGGAATGAGACAAACGCCCGTACGCGAGTAGGGTGGATTACCGTGATCTGGCAGCCCCACGCCGATTGAAGAGGTGTTCGATGACGAAGGTTCGTGTGATGTCATTTACGATCTCGCTGGATGGTTACGGCGCCGGCGTCAACCAAAGCATCGAGCAGCCGCTCGGCTCCGGCGGCGAAGAACTACACCCATGGCTCATTGAAACACGCACCTTCCGCAATATGTACGGCGACGAGGGCGGTGACTCCGGCATAGATGACGACTTTGCATCGCGAGGCTTCGAACATGTCGGCGCGTGGATCATGGGTCGGAACATGTTCGGTCCGGTCCGCGGTCCGTGGCGAGACGAAAGCTGGAAGGGCTGGTGGGGCGACGACCCGCCGTACCATGCGCCCGTGTTCGTCCTCACGCACCACACGCACGGCCCCATTAAGATGGACGGTGGTACGACGTTTTACTTCGTCACGGAGGGCATTCAGTCAGCGTGCCAACAGGCGCGCGAAGCCGCAGGCGGACGCGACATTCGTATCGGCGGCGGCGTCAACACCGTCAGGCAGTTTCTCGAGGCTGGGCTGATCGACGAGATGCACCTCGCGATCTCACCCGTCTTGTTGGGCACCGGTGAGCACCTGCTGACGGGTATCGACCTGCCGTCGTTGGGCTACGAGCCGACTGAACACACCGCGACGGCGAAGGCGACGCACATCGTCATCGTCAAGCGCTGACCTGCGGTGCCGGTTCGTGAGAAGTAGTGGCGACCCCGAAGGGATTCGAGGCCGCCGAAAGCACAGACTACCCGAGATTGACCCAAAGCTGAAGCGGTGGAGCGTTACGGTGATACCATCGACGGAGTCCGAGTGAACAGCTGGAGGTGCGATGGAATACGCCGAGGTCGTACGACGCCGACGGATGGTACGGGCGTTCGACGCGCGCCCAATCCCGCGCGAGAGCGTCGACCGGCTCCTCGCGTACGCGCAGCGTGGCCCATCGTCCGGATTCACCCAGGGCTTCGAGTTCCTGGTGTTTGATGGGCCCGAGCAGACGGCTGCGTTTTGGGCCAGCTGCGAACCGCGGATGCGCGAGTTCATGACGCTCACGACGTCCGCGCCACTTATCATTATCCCGTTCGCGCATGAGAAGGCATACATAGACCGCTACCTCCAGCCGGACAAGGCCGCGACGGCGCGAACCGCCGGCGCCGACTTTCCAGCGCCGTACTGGTACATCGACTCGGCGTTCGCCGCGATGCTGGTACTGCTCGGCGCGATCGATGACGGGCTCGGCGCGTTCTACTTCTCGGTCGCGGCAAACCGACAGGGCGTTGACGCGTTCATCGAGCAATTCGCCGTGCCTGAGGGATACTGGCCGATCGGTGCGATCGCCATTGGGTATCCGAGCGCCGATGAGGCGCGACCGCGTCGAGGCTTGACCAACGCCAAGCGTCCGGCGGATGACCGGCTGCACATCGGACGCTGGTAGGGGACAATGGATGGGAACAGTAGTGGCGACCCCGAAGGGATTCGAACCCTCGATCTCCACCGTGACAGGGTGGCATGTTAGACCGCTACACCACGGGGCCGCGCGCGCGACTGCGTCCGATGGGGCCGCGGAAGGCGGACGGCTTCGGAGCGGTTCATTCTATGGAGGCTGCCGTAAGGTGTCAACGGGGCATGACCATCATGTAGATGGTGCGGCGACCCTGGAGCGCGTGACCGGGCGGTGATTCTCTCGCACCATGCGCACGAGGGTTCGCCGCGAACAAGAGGAGCAGCCAGGGGACAACGCGGGCCTTACCGGTCGAGCCATTGGGCGTAGTTGTACTGCGCGAGGCTTCCCGGAAGCTCCGGGTGCCGGTCGCGGACGTACAGCCAGGCCGCGGCGTACGCGGTGTTGGTGAAGAGGTGCAGGAGCGGCCGTGCCCGCAGCATCTGGCGCTGCGCGTCGAGCAGCGTGGCGCGGCGGCGATCGCGGTCGATCTCCGTCCATGAGCGCTCCAGGAGCGCGTCGATGCCGGCATCGGCGAAGCCGAACGCGTTGCCCGCGCCGTACGGCCCGCGGCTGTGATACATGCGGGTGGGCCCGTCGGGCCACTCGAAGGGCGGCTGGCTGATCAGCGTCATCTCGAAGGAGCCGTGCTGCAGCGCGAAGAACCACGCGAGGTCGTCGATCGCCTCGATCTCGACGGTGAACCCGATGCGGCTCAGCTGGTCGCGCACGACGTTGGCCACGTCGAGCAGTGGTGCGCTCTTCGCCACCTGCATGCGTGCGCGCGTGCCCTCCGCACCGGCGGCCGCGAGCAGGCTGCGCGCGTTCGCGCGCCTTGACTCGATCAGCTCGCGCGCGTGCTGTGGTGCGGCGACCTCGGTCGCGGCGAGCGACCAGAAACCGCCGGCGAGGTGTGGATTGACGGGACCGAGGAGTTCTCCGTCGCCGGGCGCGATGTCCCGGATCATCTGACCGCGGTCGAGGCCGAGGTCGAGCGCTTCGCGGACGCGCTCATCGACGAACGGGGGCCGGTCCACGCGCAGGCCGATGGACAGATAGGCGAGCGCGGGCGCGGTGTCGATCTTGATGTTCGGAGCAAGGGCGGCGGCGCGAGTGGCCTCGGCGCGTCCACGGATGGGGACCGTGTCTGCGTCCCGGTTCGCGAGGGCGACGATCTTAGAGCCGTCGTCCGCTACAACGCGCCACTCCATCGCGTCGAGGTACGGGAGGGGAGCGGCGAAGTACGCGCCGTTTCGGACGATGCGGACGCGCTCGGGAGACGCCGCGTCGAGCGAGAATGGGCCGCTGCCGACGCCGCTGAAGCTGAGGTCCTGGTTGGAAACGACGACTTCGCGGGGAAGGATGGCGCCGGCGCCGACCGCGCCAAGCTCGTACAACGAATAGACGAACGGCGCCCTGGTGCGGACGATCGCCGTACGCGCATCGGGAGTATCGACGCGATCGAACACCGAGGTGTGCCAGGCCTTGGCAGTGACGAGCGGGTTGTCGCGGTAGCGCTCGATCGACCGGGCGACGTCGTCGGAGGTGACGGGCCGGCCATCGACCGGCGGGACGGCGTGGAAGCGGAGGCCGTCGCGCAACCGCATGATGTACGTCAGGGGATCGGGCTGCTCGATCGCGGCGGCGTGGTCGAGCCGGATCTTGTCGCCGTCGGGATCGACGTGGTGGAGATAGCCGTAGATGCGCGGGAAGATGGCGAGGCCGGTGCCTGTCTCGATCTGGGGGTCGAGCCCCTGGGCGAGCGGCAGGCTGGTGGCGATGCGCAGCGTGCCACCAGCCTTCGGACGATCTTGCGACGCCGGGGAGCGGTCGCGCGTGCACGCGGCGAGCGCGGCGGCCGCCGATGACGCAGCCGCCGCCGCGAGGAACGTCCGGCGCGCGATCCGCCGACGGGCCAGCGCGCGAGGCCCGGTCGCGGCCGTCATGAGCCGGCAGTCCGGGCACATGAGCCGGCCGTCCGGGCAATGGAGACGCGACGATGGGTGACGCAGGTGACGATGTGCTACATCATGCGAATGCCGGGCTTGCCGTCAAGCCCGTGGGAGCCGGAGTGCGCTTGACACCGATCCGGTAGCGGCCTATGGTTCGTTGCCGAAGGACCAGGAGAGAGCTGCACATTGCCGTTTCAGAAGCCCGATGCCATCGATCACCACATTCTTCGCATTCTCGAGGACAATGGCCGGGCGACAAACCGTGAGATCGCGGAAGCCGTGGGCGTGTCCGAAGGGACGGTGCGCAACCGCATCGAACGGCTGATCCGCGACGACGTGCTGCGCATCGTCGGGGTGACCAACCCGGCGCGGCTGGGACTGAACACGGCGGCGGTCATCAGCATCTCGGCGGAGTTGTCGCGGATCACCGACATCGCGGAACGCATCGCCGGCGCGAATGGCGTTGTCTACGTGGGGTATACGACGGGGAACGCGGACATCATCGTCCTGGCCTTCTTCCCCGGGAACGACGAGTTGACGGAGTTCATGACGCAGACGCTGGCGGCGATCCCGGGGATCGTGAAAGCGGAGACGAATATCATCCTGAAGCCGGTGCGTAGCCTGTTTCCCGGCACGGCGATGAACATCGTCGGGCGCGGGGCGGGCAGTTTCGCCGCGTCCAACAGCTGACGTCAGCGGCAGCGCAGCATCGTGCCCGGAGGGCCGCATGATCGACCGGGTGGGCGAAGAGCCGGCGAAGCGAGTGGTCACGTATGACCACGAAGGCAGCGAGAACGGCTGGCTGGTGGAGCTGTACAAGGACGGCGCGAAGACGACGGCGTACCTGACCGCGGCGAGTCCGGGGGCATTCAAGGGGTACCACCTGCACCGGGTCCGCGCGGCGCGCTACGTCTGTATCCGCGGGCGCATGAAGATCATCCTGTACGTGGACGGCAAACGCGAAGAGCACATCCTCGATGCGGGGGAGCCGCGGCGGCTGTTCATCCCGCCGAACGTGGCGACCGGGCTGGAGAACATCGGTGACGACGAAGCGTGGCTGATCAACTACCCTGACCCGCCGTACGACCCTGAGCTGCGGGACGAGCAAGTCGAGTACAGTGAGGCGGAGCTCGATGCCGGTGTGGTGAAGTGACGGCCGGCGATATGCAGCGTCTCGAAGAAGAGGTCCGCCGCATCGCGGATGCACATAGCGGCGCGTGCACGGTTGCCGTTACGGATCTCCTCACGGGCGGGCACTTCGGGATCGGCGAAGACGCGTTGATGCCGACTGCGTCCCTGATCAAGGTCCCGGTCCTCGCCGCGCTGTACCAGGCCGTGGACGCCGGGGAGATCCGGCTCGACCAGCGGGTGACATACGGGGAGCATCATCGGAGCCTGGGTTCGGGCGTGTTGTCGCTGATGGCGCCGGGAGCCGAGATGACGGTCCGTGACGCGGCCATGCTGATGATCGTGATCTCTGACAACTCCGCGACGAATATGTGCATCGACCTCGCCGGGATCGAGCAGACCAATGCGCGCATGCGGTCGCTGGGGCTGCGCAAGACGACGCTGTATCGCCGGCTGGGCGACCGCAGCGCTGGCCTGGACGCGCGAAAGATGTCGGTGAGCACGGCGGGGGAGATGGCGACGCTTCACCAATTGATCGCCGAGGGAAAGGCGGCTTCAGCTGAAAGCTGCGCGGACATGCTCCGGATCATGCGTCGGCTCCAGGGACGCGCAGAGCTGTCGCGGCTGCTGCCGTGGACGGAGATGAACATGCTCCCGGAGCCGCGCGAGCACTGGGTGGCCGAGAAGGGCGGCTCGTTCATTCACGGTGTGCGGACCGGCGGGGCGATCTTCCGGACGCCGCACGGCTTCGTGGCGATGGCGGCGTTCTGCGAGGGGGGCAGCGGCCAGGGCACGGCGCACAACGCCGAGGGAAATGTCACGCTCGGCAGGCTCGGCAAAGCGGTCTGGGACGCACTGTGCGTGGAGTGACGCAGGGTTATCGGGCCTCGGCGCGCGCCGCGAGCGCCGCATCGATCGCATCGACCGCCGAGAGCACCTGAGCGGTCTCATCGCCCCCGGTTGCCGCGATGGCGTCGAGGAAGATCAGGTCGTCCTTGACGGTGTCCTGCGTGGCACGGAGGTCATCGGAGGCGATCTCGAGCGAACCGGCAATAGCGTCGACGAGCGAGCGGAGCGACTGGCGGTGGAGCTTGTAGTCCACGATCGCCTGGCGGACGTGGGCGATGAGGCGGCCGTCACGCCCCGATTCGTCCGTGGGTTTTCCGGCAGGCGCGTGCGGTGCTACGGCGCGGGCGGGGATGCCGACGACGGTGGTGTTGGGCGGGACGTCGTGCACGACGACGGCGTTGGCGCCGATGCGCGCATAATCTCCGACGCTGACGGGCCCGAGGATCTTCGCACCGGTGCCGATGTGGACGTAGTCGCCGATCGTTGGGCCGTCGATACTGAAGCCGACCTTACGGCTGTTCGTCAGGCCGATGGTGACCCAGGGGTTGACCTGGCAGTTGCGACCGATCGTGGTCCGCCCGTCGATGACGACGTTGCCGTGCGTGATCATCAGGCCCGGTCCGGCGTGGACATTGTCGCCGATCTGCACGCGGAAGAGCGCGCGAGAGAGCACATCGCAAAGGCCGGGCAGGAGCGGGACGTCCGCGCGGCGGAGACGCCGCTTGGCGCGGTACAGCCAGACCGCGAGCCAGCTCTCGACGAAGGCGATCACGAACCAGCGGCGCGTGCGCGCCATGCGGTTGGCGAGGAGCGGCGACTGCGGGATCTCAGAGAAGGTGAACAGCGCGTGGGCGTCGAAGTCCTGGGTCAGGTGGTCGTGGCGGGTCATCGGTCGGTCCTTCGCCAGACCGAGATGATCATGTCAGCGTGCTGCGGCCGCCGGCGGGCGAGCCGGTCCAGGAACTGGCACGTCCGCCGCGCCAGAGATTCGGGCAGGCGATCGAGCAGCCAGCCGTAGCGCGGCGCGTTCCACAACAGCGAGACGCCGAACACGCGATCGAGCGCAAGCGCGGCGCCGCCGAGGGAGCGGACGTAGCGCAAGTCGCCCTTCACGTTGTGGTCCTCCGGGATCTGCCAGTAGGGCCGCCACGGCGGCCGCGGCCGGCCGAGACGCCGCTTGAACGCGTCTACGCCGCGCCCCGCGCGGCACGAGAGCGACTCGAAGTTGGCGAGCGCGATCACCACGCAGCCCTGTGGGCGGGTGATCCTGGCGGCCTCTGCCATGAACGCCGCCGGATCAGCGAAGTGGTCGAGCGAGCCCTGGCACATCACCGAGTCGAAGCACGCATCCCGGAACGGTAGGCGCTCGGCGATGCTCCGAACCATCGCAGCCCGGCTCTCCGGGTGCAGCCACCGCCCGAGCCCGATCATCTCGAGCGAGGCCTCCGTGCCGACAGCCTGGCAGCGCCGCGCGGCGATCCTCATCGCTTGCTTGCCGGTGCCGCAGGCGACATCGAGCACGCGGCTCCCACCGCGCCGGGTAACGAGGTCGAGCATCACGTCTTCGACGGCGGCGTACAGAAATTGGGAGTCCCTGCTCGCACCCGCCTGGAAGTCGTCGATCGAGTAAGCCAGGTCAACACCGGGCGGGGACGGCGCGGTGACCATCAGTCCACCCTCGCGCGTGCCGGTCGTGTCCGGGCGCCATCCGCGGCGGCTGCCGCACCCGGATCGTCGGCACCGCGCCGTGGTCGGCGTTCCTTGGCGACGGACAGGACGACATCGAACTCCTCGAAGCCGCCGATGAGGCCCGCGAACCAGCGTTCGAAGCGGTACTGGCTGCCGCGGCTGCCGTTGGCGAGCTTCTCGACGAGCTGCGCGAAGGGGCCGCGGGCGAGGGCGAGGCCGGTGTCGCCCGCGCGTGGCCCGGCGACGCGCAGCCGCGCCCGTTCGACGACAAAGGAGGTGGCGGTCGCGGCGGCAGGATTGGAGCGCGGGTCAAAGTAGTTGAAGGTGTTGAGCGTGAGCATTGGACGCAGCCTCGCGTCGCGCGAGACGGCGATCGTCGAAGAGGCGTGCGGCAGCGTCAGGTGGATGAGCGCGCCGGGCTTCGAGACGCGCCACAGTTCGTCGAGCGTTTCGGCGATGTCAGCGCGGTAGGCCGCGGCGCGTCCGACGAACAGTTCGTCGACGCTTGCGTCGCGGAACGGCAGATGCGGGCCGGCGTCCGCGAGGATCGCGGCGCCGGCGTCGCGGCGAACGGCGACGCGGAGCGCGCGCCCGGCGCCGCGGGCGTGGCCGGTGAAGTCCAACCGCACCATCATGCGGAGACCTCTTGGGCGACCTTCAGCTGTTCGCGCTCCTCAAGGCGAAGCGAGAGGAGACGTTCGACGCGTGAGAGGTAGTTGTGGACGACCTGCTGCGGCGTGCCCTCGTCGGTGACGCTGCCGCGTTCGAGCAGGATCGCCCGATCGCAGAACTTCGGGAGACTCAGCATGTCATGCGTCACGAGCACGAGTGTAACGCCTTGCGCCCTGAGGCCGTGGATGTGGTCCATGCACTTCTTCTGGAACTCCGCGTCGCCGACGGCGAGCACTTCGTCGATCAGCAGGATCTCCGGGCGCACGTGGACCGCGACGGCGAACCCGAGCCGGAAGAACATACCGGACGAATACGTCCGCATGGGCTGGTCGATGAAGTCGCCGAGTTCCGAGAACTCGATGACGCGAGGGAGCACGTCGCGCGCCTCGGCGAGGGTGAGTCCGAGGAGGACGGCGTTGAGAATCGCGTTCTCGCGCCCGCTGATCTGGGGGTGGAACCCCGAGCCGAGCTCGAGCAGCGCGGACACGCGGCCGTTGATCGTCACCACGCCTGACGTGGGCGGCGTGATGCCGGACATCACGCGGAGCGTGGTGCTCTTGCCGGATCCGTTAGGGCCGATGATGCCGAGGCTTTCGCCGCGTTTCACGCGCAGGTCCACACGGTCGAGCGCGACGAACGGACGGCGGGCGTTGGAGACGAACCGCGGCAGGTGAAGCAACATGGTCTTGAAGTCGGACGCTTCTCGTTGTAGAGAAAGCGAGTAGTGTTTCGATACGCCCTCGAACGAGATGGCCGTGTCGAGCGCGGCATCAGAGCGCATCGGCGAACCCGCCTTCGAGCTTGCGGAACGCGATCGATCCGAGGGCCGCGAACCCCGCGGCGAAGAGGAGCGCCGGCCACATGTCGGCGCCGGGCAGCTGGTTGTGCAGGAAGAGATTGCGCCAGCCCTCAATGAGCGACGCCATGGGGTTGAGGAGCACCCAGTCATGGTACTTCGCGGGCACGATCGAAAGAGGGTAGATCACGGGGGTGAGGTAGAACCAGATGAGGCCGACGAATACGTCGGTGAGATGCTCGAGGTCGCGGAAGAAGACATCGAGCGAGGCGATGAACAGGACGATGCCCATGATCAACAACGCCTCGACCGCGATCAGGTAGGGGAGGCCGACGAGCCAGGTCCAGTCGGGGCGGTAGCCGCTGATCAGGAGCAACAGGATGATGACGGGGATGGACAGGCCGAATTGCACGCCGTTATTGACGACCGTCGCGAGCGGTAGGACAAAACGGGGGAAGTACACCTTCTTGATGAGGGCGCCGTTCGCGGCAAAGGAGGCGACGGCGAGCAGCAGCGACACCTGGAACCAGGTCCAGGGGAACAGTCCCGTGAGCAGCACGAGGCCGTAGTCATCGACGTCGATGCGGATGAACAGTTTGAGGACGACGAAGAGCACGGCGCCCTGGAGGAGCGGCCGGATGAGCGACCAGAGGAATCCGAAAAACGTGTCCTGGTATCGGAGTTTCAGCTCGCGGAGCGTGAGAAGGTAGATGAGCTCCCACGCCCTCCGGACCTGGCGGTTGATCGTGGCACCCCCGTGAAACGGACGTCATCTCGTCGTCGGCAAGGGTAACACATCGGATATCGCGCCGGCCGCGCGCGGGGGACTGGTCCGGCGTTTGCATTCGGGGCGGAACGCAGTGCGCCCGACCGGCGGCGCCTGGGCCGCCAGCTCAACACTTAGCGGTCGCGACGACCTGTTCGCAGGTGGATACTTCCTTGACGGAGACCGTCCCGACCATCTTGAACGGTTCCATGTAGCGGTCGACGTCGGCCTGGGCGGGTGCGGCGAGGACCATGTTCATCCAGTGTTCGCCCGGGTGGACCACGTCGGCGTGGATCGTGATGCCGTAGTTGTCGGCGTTTTGCTGCGTCACGTGTTTGCCGAGCATCTGCAACATCTCGGGCTGGCGTGTCGGACAGGTTTCGGCGGTGTGCCGGTGCTCTACGAAGTACAGGGGCATCAGGAATGTCCTCCATGCGCGGATGATCGTGCGGATATTGTAACGCGTGCATGCGCGCTATCCGCTGGCGTCGCGCGCGCGACGCTGGCGCGAGAGTGCCCGTCGCGCAATTTCGACGGCGGCGATCTCGTCGAGGGAACCTTCCATCACCTTGCGCTGACGCTCCTCGGTGACGTGGAGGTAGATCTGGGTCGTGTTCGGGTTGGAGTGGCCCATCAGCTCCTGGACGACGCGCAACTCGGCTCCGCCATCCAGGAGGTGCGTCGCGAAGGTGTGGCGGAGAAGGTGGGGGTGCACGCGTGCTTCGATGCCGGCGGCAAGCGCGTATTTCCGGACGATGAGCTGGATGGCGCGCTGGGAGAGGCGGTTGCCGCTGCGATTGAGGAACAGGGCGCCCGACGACGGCCCTCCCCAGCGGGCGCCGGTCGAGTCCACAATGCGCGCCTTGCGGCGCGCCGAGCGCATGAGGCGGCCCCGACCGCGCCGGACGTAGCGTTCGAGCGCGGCGCGGGCGGGCTCCCCGATGAGGACGAGCCGTTGCTTGTTGCCCTTGCCCGTGACGACGACGGCACGCTGCTCGAGGTCGACCGCGTGGGTGTCGAGCGCGGCGGCTTCGCTCACGCGCAGCCCGCCCGCGTACATCAGCTCCAGCAGCGCGCGGTCGCGCAGGCCGGCCGGGTCATCGGCGTCGGCGGCGGCGATCAAGTTGGTGACGTCTTCGATGCCAAGGACCTTGGGCAGGCGACGGGCCTGTCCGGGGCCGCGCACGAGGGCGAGCGGATCGTCGTTCATGTCGCCGCTCAGGCGGAGCCAGCGATAGAACGAGCGCACGGTGCTCACGCGCCGCGCGACGCTCGCCTGCGCGGCTCCGGTCTGCTGCAGAGAGGCGATGTAGGTGCGGAACAGCGCGCGGGTCACCTGGCGGAGCGGGGTGCGCTGGTCGTTGAGCCAGGCGAAGTAGTGACGCAGGTCGCTGGCGTAGTTGCGGACGGTGAAGCGTGAGAGATTGCGCTCGGCCAGGAGGATCTCGAGGTAGTGCGCGAGCAGAGGTTCGAGCGCTTCAGGAGGCGGGTCGGCGGGGTCGATCGTGCGTCGCATAGTGCGATGTTTGCACATCGGGCGGCGGGCGGGCTATGAGGGGAATCCCTCGTGCCGGTGAGTAGGGAGGTACGCGCAGGATGCGGTCAAGTGCCGGCGGGTGTCAGGTGATGAGACCGTCCTCACCGAGCAAACGGCAGCAGTAGGCGCTGACCGCATTGTCGTCGCCGGCCAGCTTCGCGGCCAGGGCGTCGAACAACGACGCAGATGTGGCGATCCCGTAGCGCATCGTTTCGGCGGCGAGTCGCAGCGCGTCGCTGACCTGCGCGTCGCGCTGTTCCGGCGCTTCGAGCCTGCGTCCATTGACGATGAGGAGCCCGCGCGGCGCCTCGCCGCGGCGCTCCATTGCCTGCTCGATGCGCTGACGCAGCCGGTAGTGAGCCCCAAGCTCGACCTCGCGTTCGGCCGCTTCGATCTCGAGCAAGACCGGCGTTCCGTCATGGCGGAGCTCGATCGCGGCCGGATCCTGCGCGTACACTTCGAACCCGATGCGCCTGAGCGCGTCGAGAACCACGTCGCAGAGGCCCAGCTCGCCTTCCTGCCAGAGCAAGCGGCGGTAGCGGGCCAGTTCCTCGTACGCGCGCGCGGCCTCATCCCGCCGTCCCTGCGCTTCGATGAGTGCTTGCTCTGACGCGTGGAGCGCATCGGCCCGCGCGTCCAGGCCGGGCAGCGTCGCGAGCCGTGCCCAGGGCGGCTCGCGACCTTCCGCCATGACGCCGCGGGCGCGGCGTATCGCGGCCTGCAGGGCTTCGGACAGGGCGTAGCGGGCGTCGCCGGACGGGACGGCGCGGAGTGCCGGCAGAAGGACCAGTCGCCCGCGTTCGCAAACCGGCTCGATGGCGACGGCCGCGCCGCCGCGGCTCCGTGCGAACACGGCCGAGGCCGGCGCATCCGGGAAGTGCGCGCGAAACGCGATGTTCGCGAGCTGGCCGACGAGGAATGCCGCAAAGGGATGGCGGTGGTCTACTACCTGAATCTCAGTCCCATCGGCCGGCTGCATACGCGGTGCGCGACACGCCTGCGCGAGTTCTTCGGGGAGCCAGGCATAGTCGTCGAAGGCTTGGAGACCGGCGATCGCCGCGTGGGCGTGTGGCGGGTGGGCGAAGCAGACAATCAGACCGCCGCGCGAGAGAAGCGCGGCGGCCTCATCGCGACGGCGCTCGAGGAGGGCGGCGAGGCGGGATTCCGGCGGGCCTGCGATGTCGTTGTGCACGGGCGCGCCGCTGAACGCCTGGACCTCGAGTGCGCCCGCGGCGACGCCATCGATCAGCGACGACGCTGCCGATGGGTCGACGACGAGCGCATCGTAATCAAAGAAGGACGGCGCGCTCAGGATGGAGTAGTTGTCTACCCGCGGGCCCGCGAGCGGGAAGCCGAGCGAGAGGATCCGTCCGATGATCCGGTCGGCTTGCATGATCAGTCGTCGAGGGGGAGCGTGCGAAGGAACTCCCGCAGGCCGGGGCCGATGTCGGCGCGGCGCAGTCCGATTTCGATGGATGCCGTCAGGAGACCGAGGGGGCGCCCGGTATCGTACCGCCGGCCTTCGAATCGATACGCGAAGACCGGCTGGACGGCGGCGAGCTGCACCAGGGCATCGGTGATCTGGACCTCACGGCCACGGCCGGGGGGCGTGCGCTCGAGGATGCCGAAGATCTCGGGCGTCAGGACATAACGCCCGACGATGCCGAGCCGCGAGGGGGCATCTTCCAGCTTCGGTTTCTCGACGAGTGAATCGACCCTGATCAGCCGCTCGCTCAGTACATCGCCGCCGACGATGCCGTAGTTCTCGACCTCCGAGTCGGGGACGTCCTGGACGGCGATGACGGAGCCTCCGCGCTCCTCGAAGACGTCCACCATCTGCTTCATGACGGGGACTTCGGCGACGAGCACATCGTCGGGGAACAACAGCCCGAACGGCTCATCGCCCACGATGTCTCTCGCCTGGAGCACGGCGTCGCCGATGCCGCGCTGTTCCTTCTGGCGGACGTATACGATGTTCGCCAGGTCAGAGATCCGCTGGATCTCGGCGAGGCGGGTGAGATCGCCCTTGTCCCGCAGCGTCATCTCGAGTTCGAGGGAACGGTCGAAGTGGTCTTCGACGGCGCGCTTGCTCGCGGCCGTGACGATGATCACCTGGGTGAGGCCGGCCGCGGCCGCCTCCTCCACGGTGTACTGGATAATGGGCTTGTCGACGAGCGGGAGGGATTCCTTCGGTTGTGCCTTCGTAGCGGGAAGCAATCGCGTACCGTAGCCGGCTGCCAGTACGACTGCCTTCCGTACGCGCAAGAACCCTCCTCTGCGGGCGCAACCGGGGAGATTGTATCGGCGGCGTGAGCGGCGCGGCAATCCGATCGTCCGGGCACACCGTACTGAATCAGGTGACATGAGAACGATCTGGAGGTTGGCTATGCTGCGGCGAGCTTCGCTGGTTGTGACGGGTGTGGCGCTTGTTGCCGGCGGAGCCGTGATGGCGCCCTGGCCATCAGCGAGTGGACCTGCCGACGCAGCGACGCAGGCGGTGGGTGTTTCGAACTTCGTGTTCACGCCGGCTTCGATCACCGTCACGGCGGGTGACAGCGTGACGTGGAGCCTGGACAGCGGCGTGCACAACGTCACCGCGGACGACAGTTCGTTCGCGTCGCCGAACCCCATGGGCGCGTCCTACTCGTTCACGTTCAACACGCCCGGCACGTACCGGTACTACTGCTCGATCCACTGGCAGGCAGGCGGCATCGGGATGTCGGGCGAGGTCGTGGTCCAGGCCGCAGCCGCGACGGCGACCAGCACCGCCCAGGCGACGAACACGCCGGCTGCCACCTCCACGCCGCGCACGCCGAGCGCGACGGCTGTGTCGGCCACGCCGCAGACGACGCCTTCGCCGCAGCCGACGGCGGCGCCGGCCACATCGACTCCAGTTCAGGCGGCCACGAGCACCCTCGCCGGGGCGCGGCCATCCGCGGGTGCCGGGGCCGGTGCCACGCTGCCGAATGCCGGCCGGGGCGCAGCGGGCGCGAGCGCGCCGCGAGGGATGTGGATCGCGCTCGCGCTCATGGTTGCCGGTGGAGTTGTCGGCGCCGGCGGCATCGCATCGCGAAGGCGCCGGTAGCCGGCCGCGCGGCGGCGTTCAGGGCTCGATCTTGCGCCGGCGGGGTGCGCTCGCGCGCTCCGGTTGTTCGGCCGCGGGGTTGCGCAGCGGCAGGCGCAGCACGCGTCGGCGCGTCTCCATGGGCGTCGGTTCGGGGTATTGCACCCGCGGGTGGTAGACGGCGCGCATGGTCTGCTTGAACGACTCCGCGATCGTTCGCAGGTCGCGTAACGTAAGGTCGCTGTCGTCGAGCTGGCCTTCGGCGATGCGCTCGGCGATCACCTCATCGACGAGTTGATTCATGCGCTCGGGCGTGCGCTCCGGGCTCGCCCGAACGACGGCTTCGGTGGAGTCTGCGAGCATGACGATGGCGGTTTCGCGCGACTGCGGGCGCGGCCCCGGGTACTGAAACGACGCCGGGTCGACGCCCGGGTCGTGCTCCGCCGCTTTGCGATAGAAGTAGGCGACCAGGCGCGTGCCGTGGTGCTCCGGAATGAATGCCTGGACACGCGCCGGCAGGCGGGCGCGGCGGGCAAGATCGAGGCCGCCGCGGACGTGGTGCTGGATGACATCGGAGCTGTCCTGGGGCGACATCTGGTCGTGGGGAGTGTCCGGCCCCTGGAGGTTCTCGATGTACATGCCGGGCTGCAATACCTTGCCGACGTCGTGGTAGTAGCAGCCGACGCGGGTGAGCAGCGGATCGGCGCCGATGAGGTCCGCGGCGCGTTCGGCGAGATTGCCGACGATGATGCTGTGGTGGAACGTGCCCGGCGCTTCGTCCTGGAGGCGGCGGAGGAGGGGCGCGTTGAGCTGCGACAGCTCCATGAGCTGCAGCCGGGTGGTGACGCCGAACAGCGCGCCGGCGGTGACGAACACGCCCGCGGCGAGCACGCCCGAACTGATGCCGCCGACGCCGGACGCGAAGGCCATCCAGGCGATGTCGCCGGTCTGGCGATCGCCATCCAGGAACCAGGTGGCAAGCAGGACGGCAAACGTGACCGCGGCGACCGCGATGCCCGCGGTGACGTACCGGTTCAGGCGGTCAGCGCGGTGGACGAGAAAGACGCCGGCGACGGGCGCGAGCCCGTACGCGAGCGCCAGGCGGATCGTGTCGAGGGGACCGACCGAGGCCACGAGGGAGACGTTGGGAAGAAACACGCTGACGAAGGCGATGAGCAGCCCGATCAGCGCGGAGACGACGACGGAGACATCGGTTTCGAGCAGCGCGGCAACGAGGATAGGCGCGGTCGCGACCGGGAGGAGAAACGCCAGGAAGTAGCGATGCTCATCGGGGACGACGAGCGGGAGATAGAACTTCGCGACGAGGATGGGAAGCGCCGTGACGATCGCCAGCGCGAACAGGTGGCGCTCCGAGGTGATTCCGCGCGGACGGAGGACGAAGAGGTACGCCGAGAGCGCAGCGCCGGAAAGGAGCGAGAGGATGGCCGCGGCGACGACGTTTCGCCATTCGACGCGGCGGGTGAGCAGCCCCACGGCCTCCAGCTTCTCGACGGCGACGCGATCGACCGGCGTCTCGGCAGGGAGGATCACGTCGCCCTTTTCGACGTTGATCCGCTCCGGCGCGACCGCGGCGCGCGCAGCCGCGCGTGCTTGCTGGGTCCGCGCTTCATCGACGGTGAGTGTTGAGACGATCAGTGGACGCACGAGCTCGGCGGTCAGCAGCGCTTCGTTCGCGCTGAAGTCCGCGGCCACGAGAGAGTCGACGCTGTCCTTGGCGGCGGTGACGGCCTGGTCGTCGAGCGAGACGCTGAGCTCCTGCTGGAGCACCCGGCGCCCCTCCCCGTTCACGGCCTCCCAGCGGTCGTCCGGCAGCGAGAGCGCGGTGTCGACGCTGCGCGGCGACAGCCCGAGCGGAGGCGCCGCGAGCGCATCGCGCTTGCGTGCGGGATCGCTGTTCTGCGTCCGGATCTGGGCCCCGGCGGAGACGCTCCGATCGTAAGAACCGAGCTGAGTCGCGCGGATGCTCGCGTCATAGATGCGGGACGGAGGGACCGCCTTCTCCGCTTCGTCCTTCCGCTGCGAGGTGAGGAACGCGCTCTCGAACGAGACGGCGCGCGGCGACTTGACGGTGCGTGAGGCGGTGTCGCCGACGCGGATGCTCGCCTGACGCGGGAAGATCGGGAAGAGCGCGATCAGCAGGAGGGCGGCGAGGGCGATGCAGAAGGCCGCCGTCGTTATCGGTGAGAGCGTCCGGCCGCTACGGCGATCCTGCATGGCACATCCACACCTTCCGGCGAACATGATAACAGGGGGCATGGCGCATCAGGCCGCGCGCGGATCGGCGATCGGGGCGAGACGGGACGCGACGCGGCGGAGGTGGGCCGCGAATTCGTCCGCCTCGACGACGCCAAGCCACAGTCTCCGTACGGCGATGCGTCGGGGCCACAGCCTGGTCACGATGGGCGTGGCGAGCTCGATCTCCACGAGCTGTCCGCCGTGGCTGCAGGCGACGCGGTCTCTGAAGTTCGTCGAAAGGCCCCAGCGAAACCGCCACGTCGGTCCGGGAGTGATCTCGCGCACGTCCATGATGTCGGCCAGGGGCACGGCGATGGTGAAGAACCCCTCGAAGAGGACATCGAGACGCTCGTCGCCGATGTCGGCGTGAGCCTCCGTCATGGCGACATTGACGATGCAGCCCATGGCGAGGAATGCGAGGAGGACGGTGAGACCGAAGATCGCGCGCCGATGGTCATCCGGCGTCCCCTGGACGAAGGCAGGGTAGAGCGAGAGCGCGGCGAAGGCCGCCATGCCGACCATGAGCGCCTTGAGCGGCGTGCGAAACCAGGCCGCGTCGCGGAAGTGGTATCGCCTGACGGCGCCGGTGACGCGGCTGGAGTCGATGCTCACCTTGAGAGTGTCGGATGGGCGGCGGGTCGCGGCCAGAGGGTAGGCACGGCCGCGCGGTAGGTGGACATGCGCAGGAGAGGGGTGGCGTCGACGCCACCCCGCTCGATCGTGCGAGCTAGAAGGCCGCGGGTGCGTCAGTCGCCGCTGTCGTTGGCCTCCGGTTCGTCGACGTCGTCGGCCTTGTCCGTGTCGCCGGCTCCGGACGCGTGGGCGTGGCCGTTCGACTCCGCCTCGTCGCTGGCACCGTCGGCCGCGCCATCACGTTCGACGGGATGGCACGGGACGCGGACCATCACGCCGCTGGTGACGGTCTTGACCACGACCTCGCCCTTCTCGCAGATCCCGTCGCCGTCGTCGTCCTTGTGGCTGGGGTTCGCGGTGGGGATGCCCTTGATGTCGCGCTCCCCCTGATCCGTGTTCTCGGCGTCGCTCGCCGCGTGCCTGTCGGTCTTAGCGGGAGTCGGCGTACTGGTAGCGGTCGCCGTAGACGTCGACGACGTGGTGTTCGTCGCCGTGCTTGTTGCGGTCGCCGAGGCGTCGTCGTTCTCGTGCCGGATCGCGTCCTGCGACGCGAAGGCGCCGACGGCCGCGACCGATACGAGGGCGACGCCGGCGATAGCCGCGATGATCTTCTGTTTCATGCTGACCTCCTGACCCCACTGCCGCTTCGCTGCGAGAGGCGCACGGGCCGTCTCACAGGTCTAACGGCGGAGCACGGAGCAGCGAAACGGCGGTACGGCGGAAGATGCGTGGGAGTTTTCCGACGCCGGGACGAACCGACGGGTCGGCAGTCGTGTCAGCGCGCTAGGCTTCCTCGTCATCGTTGCTTTCGTCGGGGATTGGCTGGCGCGAGTGCCCGTTGGAGCGGACGCAGGCGTGCCCTGACGCGTCGATCGGCAGCGCGCAGAGAGGGCAGACCGGCCGTCCGCCGGCGATGATCTCATCGAGCTGCGCGCTGAGCGAGGCGCAGTGCTCTTGCGTCAGCCGCACGCGGAGCGTCGGTTCGTCATCGTCTTCGTCGACGCCGATCTCGAAGGCGAACACGACGACCGTGCGGTCGGACGCGTTGAAGCCCATGCCCATGCGGCCGACGCGAAAGTCGTGGTCAGCGACGGTGGGGAACTCACCGACCTCGGCATGCGGCGGCTCTTCGTCGTACTCGAGCTGCGCGAGCATCTGCTTGAGCGCGAGGCTGAGCGCCTGCATCTGCTCTTTCTCCATCCAGAGCGAGGCAGACTGGCCGGCGCCGCCGGCGATCCGCAGGCGGAAGGTACGCTGTCCGGGTTGTCCGAAGGTCTGGGCGTCGATGCCGCGCGCCACGTCGAACTCCACCGTCATGGCGCACCACCGCGAGCTACGCGCGCCGGCGAAGTGTGGCGGCTGAGGGGTGGCTGCAGGGGGAGTCTCCTGTCGTTGTAGTCATAGGGCAGGGTCAGGATCACGCGTGCCCCGGCGGGCGTCAAGACGGAGCGGCATCGTTGTAGATGGGCAGTAATTCTGTCACACCCTAATGGGCAGTGATTCTGTCACACCATGAAAGACAGAATCACGTTGAACAGCAGGGAACAGCGACGGGGACAGGTCCTGGGGTGGCTCATTCAGGGAC